>Ga0070741_10000489_pt1 | contig 143943 bp, 130 predicted proteins | sample Coa_R1_4_FD_66440 | JGI IMG/M metagenome (GOLD analysis project Ga0070741, IMG submission 66440) | Surface soil microbial communities from Centralia Pennsylvania, which are recovering from an underground coalmine fire - Coalmine... | ecosystem: Environmental > Terrestrial > Soil >... | reverse complement strand
TTGTCGCCCTCATTGCGCCAGCAACTTGGGCAGCACCGTGTCGAGACTCGCGGCGAGCAAGGCGCGCGTCGGCTCGCGCAGCCCCATCACCGCAGCTGGCGCCGGCGGCCAAGCGAAATCCTTGAGCTCACGACTTGGCCCGTGCAGCGGGGTCGGCCGGAAGAGGTCGTTCACCAAGCGGTCGCCGAGTGTCTCCTCGCGGAGCGAACCGCCGCCCTTCTTAAGTATCTCGAACGTGCGGCCGTCGAATACGTCAAGGCTCGTCAGCGCGAACAAATAGGTGAGGCCATTATGATCGGTGAGGCTGAGGCGATTGACCACGCCAATACCCTTGATCAACTGATTGGTGCCAGCGAACTGATCCCTGCCGTCGACAACAAGAACGTAGCGTTCGCATCCGGCCGCACCGGCGGCGGTCTGCGCCATGGCCTTGAGGTCGGGAATCTGGAACAGGCTCGGATGGTCGTAGGCCTCGAACGCATGAGCCGGATAGACGATCCGGCGCACCGAAAAGCGCGGGCCTGCGACGGCGCGCACGCGGGCAACAATGAGATCGTCAAGCCCCCAGGACGCGATGGGAACCTTGTTGAGGTCGTTGCCGAACGCCATAAGCCCGATATGCTGCTCTACGAAGCTCTCGCCGATATGGGGGATGACGCCGACACAGGGGCCGCGTTCAGCGGTGGCGTGCGCGTTCGGGGGCGCCGGCTTCTTCGCAGCCGGCTTGGCCGGCCGCGGCTTTACCAGTGACGATTTGGGGGCGGCGGTCTGCGGGGTCTGTGCGAGAGCCGGCGTGGTAAGTGCCAGGGCCAGAAACAAAGCAACGCGTCGGATCACATGCGGCTCCTCGGTCGGCATGGCTGCGCATGAGATTGGACCGAGGTGCTTGCAACTGCAAGTAAGTAGCCCGGCGAGCTATTCAAAACCGAAAAAGCTGCAGAACTCCTCGAGGGACGCGCGCGGCGAGCGGAACGCGTTGGCCGGGTGTTTGCGGTCGCCGTAGCCGATGGCAACGGCGCAGAACAGCATCTGCTCGGGCGGCATTTTGACGAATGGGCGCACCAGGTGATGCATGCGCGCCCAGGATTCCTGCGGGCAGGTGTCGAGGCCGTAGCCGCGGGCGAGAAACGCGAGCGCGTGGATATAGCCGCCGAGGTCGGCGCATTGGCCGGGGCCGAGCTTGCGGTCGACGGCGATGAACAGCGCGACCGGCGCGTTGAAGAATTCGAAATTGCGCTTGTACTGCGCGACCCGGCCCGCCGCGTCGTCACGGGCGACGCCGAGCGCGCCGTAGAGCTGCACGCCATGCTCCTCGCGGCGCCCTTTGTACGGCTCCCATAAGGTCTTCGGATAGATCGGATACTCGGCCTCGTCGTGGCGCGGGTCGCGGCCGTCGATGAAAGCGGCGACCTGCCGCTTGATCTCGGCAAGCGGCGCGCCCGTGAGGGCATAGACGTGCCAGGGCTGCAGATTGCCGCCGGACGCCGCGCGGGCAGCCCGCGCCAGCAGATCGCGGATCGTGCGTTGATCGACCGGCTTGTCGAGGAAGGCGCGGCAGGACAGGCGCGTGTCGACGGCTTCAAAGACGTTCATCATCGGATTGTCTGCTTAAAGTCTAAGGGATTAATTTGGTCGCGGGGCGCCGTCGATCGCAATGGCTGCAAAAACTTCCGAACAAATGAGCGTGTCAAGGGGCGCCTTCGGCGCCGCGAAGCGGTTTCACCCCTTGACACGCTCATTTGTTCGGAAAAGAGGCTAGCCATTGCGATCGACGGCTTTCTCTGATCCCGTCGCTGCAGGCGGGCTGGCAAATTCACTGCGTTTCATCAGCGTCATCAGGCCCGGCAAGCCGCGGCGCCGGTGACGCGAGCGCGTCGGCCTCGTTCAGGCCCGGCAACGCCTCCGGCTCTGCGTTATGCACGCGGTAGAGCTGCGGCGCGGCACGGTTGATGTGGAGCTGGAAAATGTCCGGCCGATTGTAGTGGCCGGCAAAGTCGTGGCGCAGCTTCATCAGGACGCCGAGTTCGAGATCGCATTCGGCGTAGAGGATGCCCTCCTCCGCGCCCATCGGCCCGGCGAGGATGCGCGAGTTCGGCGCCACGATGACGCTGCCGCCGCAGCAATCGGGATTGCGGAGGAATTTTTCGGCCTCGGGCCCGGGCGCAAGCTTTTCGATCATCGCGTCGTCGAAGGTGCCGCAGGCCGACACCACGAACGCCTTGCTCATCTGCGCGAACGCCTGGGAGTCGACGGCGACGCGGTTGCGCATCGGGTCGCCGCTGGTCGGAAAATGGTTCGGCCAACTCATGACGTGAATGCGCGTGCCTTCGGCGGTGAGCGCGAACACCGCGAGCGGATTGGAATTCTCGCCGCAGATGAGCCCGCTCATCGGGCCGAACGCGGTCTGGAATGCGCCGAAGGTGTCGCCATAACCGCCGGTATGGACCAGCCGCTCGCCGACGGTCGGCATGATTTTCTGATGCTTGCCGATCAGTTCGCCGTCGGGGCCGATGTAGAGCTGCGTGTTGAACAAGGTGCCGATGGTGTTCGGCAGCTTTTCGCAGACACCCATCACCACATAGGCGCCGGCGTCGCGCGCAGCGGCGCACAGTACCGTGGTCTCGGGACCGGGAATTTCCACGGCGTTCTTGAACAGCTCGACTGACAGCCTGTTGGCGATGGCGCCGGTCGCCACGTGATGGTGGTACCAGACCGGATGCGCCGGAATGAATCCTTCCGGGAAACCGATCACCCGCGCGCCGTTGCGGCCGGCCTCGCGAATGAGGCTGCAGGCCTTTTCGGTCGAGCCGGCGCGGTCGAGAAATACCGAGGCGGCCTGCACGGCCGCCACCTTCACCGTTTCGTACGTGTCACCCATGCGCTGGATCAATACGGCGTCTTGTTGATCTCGCCGGAGCCGGTGACGTACCAGCGCTCGCTGACGAACGGCTTGCCGGCGAGCCGGTCGGCGATCCAGTCGGCCAACAGGATCGGCGGGAACGGGCCCAAATTGGCAGCCGGCACGTTGCCGACCGAGTGGCGCGATTCCTGATAGACCACCATCTGCTTCGGCCCCTTGAGCGCCGCCATCAGGTGGTCGGAATGTTCGAGCGGGCTCAATTCTTCGGCCTCGCCGGCGATGCACAGATAAGGCACGCGGATTTTTTCGGCGTGGCCCTGCCAGGTGATCTTCTTGCGGAATTCGTCGAACTCGTCCTCTTCGGTGATGCCCGACATGTACATGAAGCGCTTCTTGAAGGTGGGCGACGCTTCCTGAAAGATGGTGTGGCAGCCAGGCTCGTGGCACACCGACATCACCGCGCAGGCTTTTATGCGCGGCTCGTTTGCGGTCAGAACCGTGCCGAACAGCGAGCCGAAGCTCGTGCCGGCGGCGGCGATACGCGTGGCATCGAGCTCCGGACGCGCCGCGATCCAGTCGACCAGCGCCGCACCGGCGGCCATCCAGTTTTCCATGGAGAAGTAGAGCCCGATCATCGGCGCTTCGTATTGGCCGGGGCCGTCGATGGCCAGCACCGCCATGCCGCGGTTGAGATATTTGTCGCCGTAGAGCGCGACCTGGATTTCCTTGTAGCTGTCCATGCCGGGAATCGAGATCACCACCGGCAGCTTGCCGCCCGAATAATTCGGCGGCAGGTGCAGCCAGCCCGGGATCGCCTTATCGCGGAACGGCACCCACACCGCCTCGACGTGATGATCGGCAAGCGCGGCGTACTTGGCGTAGCACTCGCGCTTTTTGTTGTTGTAGGCGATGTTGGTCTCGTCGTTCTCGTCGTACGGCCACTGCGCGGCGCCCCAATGCACCGCGGCCATGAAGAAATTGTCGCGCGCGCTGATCGTGTGGTCGGCCGCCGCGGCGGCATTGGCCTTGGCCTCGCGGCGCCGCGCCACCGCCGCAAACGCCGGGCCGATGTCGGCCATCTTTTTCACCCGCTCGCGGATGCCGGCGAAGTCGGCATTGGCCTCGATGCCGCACGGCGCATGGATGTAGAGCGAGCGCGGCTGATCCCAATCGATGCCATTGGCGCGAATGATGTTGTCGATCAGCCAGCGCTGGGCGTCGAACCGGCGCACCTGCGGCGGGCCGCGATGGTCGAGGATCGGCGGAAATCCTTGGGTCGGGCGGTTCATGGCTGCCTCCTCTGCGGGCGCGGTCTTATAGCCGTTCGCGTAAAGCCTAAGCCGATCATTATCGACGCATGGAATGCCGCCTTGTCAACGAGCCCGGAAAGCGTCCGGGCCTTGCAATTATGCGGCGAAGGAGGTCACGTGGCGCGATGGATGCACTGGTCGAGAAGCCGGCCGTTCGCACGCGGCAGCGCGGCGATCTTGCCGGGGTCGTCGCCACCTGGGCGCAGGTGGCGGCCGCTGGCATCGGCGGGCCGGCGCTGCAGCTCGCGACCATGCATCGCCTCCTGGTGCAGAGCAAACGCTGGATCTCCGAAGAACGGTTCTTTCACGCGCTCAGCTACTGCATCGCGCTGCCCGGACCGGATACGCAGCAGCTCGCCATCTATGTCGGCTGGCTCGCGCATCGCACCAGGGGGGCGATCATCGCCGGCGGCCTGTTCATCCTGCCCGGTGCCGTCTGCATGATGGCGCTGTCGTTCGGCTACGTCACCGGCGCCGACTCGGTGCTCGGCAAAGCGATCTTCCTCGGCGTGCGGCCGGCGATCCTCGCGGTGATGCTGGAGGCGATCATCCGGTTCGGCCGGCACGTGCTGCACTCGAACTGGATGGTGGCGCTGGCCGGTGCGGCCTTTGTCGGCGCCTTCCTCAAGATCTCGTTTCCGGTCATCGTTCTCGCCGCGGCGCTGGTCGGCGTCGCAGCCGCAATCGCGGGCCTGCCCGGCCTGGCGCGGCCGACGAACGATGAGGCCGAGAAGAGGAGGGCAGTCGCCGAGCTTACTCAGATAGCCGATCATACGCGGCCTAGTGTCACGCGGTTCGTCACGTCGCTCGCCATGTGGCTGGCGCTGTGGCTCACGCCGCCCATCGCCCTGCTGGCGATCTTCGGCCCCGACAATGTCTTCACGCAGATCGCACTGTTGACCGGCAAGGTCGCCACCATGGCGATCGGCGGCGACTATGCCGTGGTCGCCTACGCCGCCGACCAGAGCGTGCATGCGCTCCACTGGCTCACCACCCGCGAGATGCAGGAAGGCATCGCCATGGGCGAAATGGTGCCCGGCACCATCATCATCGTCACGCAATTCGTCGGCTTCATCGCCGCGTTCCGCGACCCCGGCAGCCTGCCGCCGCTTCTCGCCGGTGTGTTCGGCGGCGTGCTGGCGAGCTGGATGACGTTCTGCCCCTGCTTTCTCTTCATCCTGCTGATGGCGCCGTTCATCGAAGGACTGCGCCGCAACACGTTCCTCAACAGCACGCTGCAGGCGGTCACCGCCGCGGCGGTCGGCATGATCCTGAACCTTTCGGTCTGGTTCGGCCTGCGCACCGTGTTTCATCACATCGACCACATTCGCTACAGCCATTTCAGCCTCGACATTCCGGCGCTGACCAGCATCGATCCGTTGGCCTTGGCGCTGTTCGCGTGCGCGGCCATTGCGGTGCTGCGCTTCAAGACCAGCGCTGCCGCAACGCTCATTGTTTCCTCACTGGTCGGCATCGTGCTGCTGCTGGCGGGCATCACGGTTTAAGCCCCGCGCGGCCCGCGCTCGACGCGCGTCTTTGGCGACCATTGACAAGCCGGCGCTACGGGCCATCCTGCGCCTCGCAGTGGAGGAGCCGATGCAGCAGAGCAACGTGAAGGCCGCGATCGCCTACGACGATTTGCGCGAATGGCTCGAGGCGGCCGAAGCGCTGGGCGAGGTGCGCCACGTCAAGGGCGCCAGCTGGCAGGAAGACATCGGGCTCGCCGCCGAGGCGATCCTGCGCGAGGAGAACGGCCCCTGCGTGGTGTTCGACGACGTTGCCGGCTGCGCAAAGGGCTATCGCGTGCTGCTCAACATGTTCGCCGGCACGCGGCGCAACATGACGCTCGGCTTTCCCGACCACCTCAACAAATGGGAACTGAGCGACTCCTACCGGGCGGCGTACCTGGCCGAGCCAAAAATCATTCCGCACGAGATCGTCGACGACGGCCCGGTGCTGGAGAACGTCATCACCGGCGACGACGTCGACGTCACCAAATTCCCGGCGCCGATCTGGCACGAGAAGGACGGCGGCCGCTACATCGGCACCGGCACCTACAGCATCACCCGCGACCCGGAGGAAAACTGGCTCAATGCCGGGGCCTACCGCGCCATGGTGCACGACGCCAAATCGGTCGGCTTCGTCACCGCGCGTGGCCATCACGGCTACATCCATCGGCAAAAATACTGGGATCGCGGCGAGGCCATGCCGGTGGCGATGGTGCTCGGCGGCGATCCGCTGGCGTTCTTCTACGGCGGCGTCGAGGCGCCGTACGGCACGTTCGAGCTCGACATCGTCGGCGGCATGCGCGGCCGTCCGACCAAGATGGTGCGCGGCAAAATCACCGGCCTGCCATTTCCCGCCAATGCCGAGATCGTGCTGGAAGGTTACGTCACGCCCGACAAGCGCAAGGACGAAGGTCCATTCGGCGAATGGACCGGACATTATGCCGGCGGCGTGCGCCCGATCGCCGTGCTCGACGTCAAGGCGATCTATCACCGCAACGATCCGATCCTGCTCGGCGTGCCGCCGATGGGCGGCGGGCCGGATGAGATGGCGCGCTACCGCGCGGTGATGCGCTCGGCGATGATCAAGCAGAACATGACCAATGCGGGCGTGCCGGGCGTGCAGCAGGTGTGGTGTCACGAGGTCGGCGGCGCGCGCATGCTGCACGCCATCTCGATCACGCAGCGCTATCCCGGCCACGCCGTGCAGGCCGCCCATATCGCCGCGCAGTGCGGCGCTTCGGCCTATGCGTCGAAATACATCGTGGTGTGCGACGACGACGTCGACGTGACCAACCTCGACCACATGCTGTGGGCGATGCTGACCCGCACCGATCCCAAGGAGTCGATCCAGTTCATCACCGGCTCATGGGATTCCAGCGCCGATCCGGCGCTGCCGCCCGAGCGCCGCGCGGTTGGCAACTTCACCCACTCGGTGGCGCTGATCAACGCCTGCAAGCCATGGCACTGGCGCGACAAATTCCCGCCCAGCAACACGCCGAGCGCCGAAGTCGCGCGCAAGGCCAAGGAAAAATTCGGCTGGCTGTTGAACGGGAAATAGCGGGTCGTTGCCCGCGTCTACATCAGCCCGTCATGCGCGGGCTTGACCCGCGTATCCATGCTGATGTCCCGCAAATGAGAGCCCTACAAACAAACGTTCGTTGATTCAGCATGGACCGCCGGGTCAAGCCCGGCGGTGACGATTAAGAGGAGCAAATATCGATGAAGCTCGCCATTCCGGACATGATTTCGCCATCGTATTTCGTCGCCGAAGCGGCGATCGAGCTCGGTTTCTTCAAGGCCGAAGGGCTCGATGTGTCGCTCGAGCTGGTCTATCCGGTCGATAACGCCTATGCGGCGATGCGCGACGGCAAGATCGATTTTGTCGGCGGCGCGGGCCACGCGGTGCTGTCGGCGTTTCCGGGCTTCAACGGCGCCAAGCTGATCGCCGCCCAGGCACAGGGCATGTACTGGTTTCTGGTCATGCGCTCTGACCTTGGCGCTAGGCGCGGCGACCTCGAGGTGGTCAAGGGCCGCACCATCGGCGCCGCGCCCTGGGTCAACATGGGCCTGCGCGGCCTGCTGATCGCCGCCGGCATCGATCCCGAGCGCGACCGCGTCAACATCGCGCCGGTGCCGGGTGCGATCGGCACGACCATTCCGAATTTCGGCGTCATGGCCGCGAAAGCACTGGAAGCCGGCAAGCTCGACGGCTTTTGGGCCAACGGCATGGGCGCCGAAGTGGCGGTGCGCGGCGGTTACGGCACCGTGGTGATCGACGCGCGCCGCGGCGACGGGCCGAAGCAGTGCCTCAACTTCACGGCGCCAACCGTCGCCACGACTGACGCGTTGATCGCGCGCTCGCCCGACACCGTGGCGGCCGCGGTGCGCGCCATCGTGAAAACGCAAGCCGCAATGAAAGCGAATGTGGCGCGCGCCACGGAGGTCGGCAAAAAGCTTTTCCCGGAAGCCGAGGCCGGGCTGATCGCCGAACTGATCCGCCGCGACCTGCCGTTTTACGATGCCACGCTGTCGCGCGATTTCATCGCCGGCATGACGGCCTTCGCGCGCAGCCAGGGCGCGCTCGACCGCGAGCTCGCCTACGAAGACGTGGTGGCGACGCAGTTCGCGCCGTTGTGGAAGGGGTAAGCGTGTCCTGCTATTCGATCGTGACACTCTGATCCGAATAGTTGACGCGTACGCCGTAGCTGCCTTCGTTCACGGTCCAGCGCATCAGCGTATAGGTGCGCAAGCCGGCCTTGTGCAGCGGATCGGCGTCGGCGATGGCGCGCGCCTCGGCAAACGAGTTGGCGCGCAGCACGAACATGCCGCCGTAGCGCGTGCCGTCCTCCTTGGTCAGCGGACCGGCCGCGAACATGATGCCTTCCTTCTCGAGCCGGACCTGGTTGGCGAGGTGCGCCGGTATCAGCGGCTCGAGCTTTTCGCGCGGGGCCGTCGGCGTGGTGACCACGACATAAAAATTCTTGCCCAGAAAATTCTTGGTCAGTGGATTTTGCTGCTCGCTCGCCTCGCTCATGCCGTTGCTCCTCGGTTATCGGCGCCCGCTCGTTGACTTGGCCGCGCCGAGACACACCTGCGCGCCGATGATGGCGGCGCCGGTCGATTTGCACCACTCTCACCGCGTCCATCAAGTGTCCCCGTACCGACAGCGAGGAACCTTTTCGCTGCGACCGCGCAAAATCGGGGAACCTTTCGGCGCCTCATCCATCTAAGACTGGCATCGTCAATGGCCGGCGCGTCTCCCGCGTTCCGGCGGGAGAACAGAAGTATGAACGTGAATGTACGGGCGCTGGGGCCGGTCCGGCCGCTCCTGCGCGAAGGCAAGCCTGACCGCGCCGAGGTCGAAGCCGCGGTGCGGACCTTGATCCGCTGGAGCGGCGATGATCCACTGCGACAAGGTTTGCTCGAGACGCCGGCGCGGGTGACACGCGCGCTGGAGGAGGCGTTCGCCGGCTATGCGCAAGATCCGGCCGCCATGCTGCAGAAGTCGTTCGACGAGACCGAAGGCTACGACGAGATGGTGGTGTTGCGCGGCGTTCGCTTCGAAAGCCATTGCGAGCATCACATGTCGCCGATCCTGGGTCATGCCTGGGTGGCCTATGTGCCGGACGGCCGCGTGGTCGGCATCAGCAAGCTCGCCCGCGTCGTGGAAGCCTATGCCAAGCGGCTGCAGATCCAGGAGAAGCTCACCGCGCAGATCGCCAATACGGTCAACGACGTGCTCAAGCCGCGCGGCGTCGGCGTCGTGCTCAAGGCGACCCATCACTGCATGACCACGCGCGGCGTGCACAAGCCCGGGACCGAGCTCGTCACCAGCCGCATGCTCGGCTGTTTTCGCGACAACCAGGAGCTTCGCCGGGAGTTGTTACAGATGACCGCCTGATGGCGGACGGAGGCAATTATGGCCGAACAACAGAATTCCCCCGCAGGTCCCGATCTCACGCAGGGCGTGGCGCTATCCGATTTCGCCGACAGCCGGCTCCTTGGCCATGTCGGCGACGAGGAGGTGCTGCTGGTGCAGAGCGGCGGCGAGATCTTCGCGATCGGTGCACATTGCACGCACTATCACGGCCCGCTGGCCGAAGGCATCGTCGCCGACGGCGGCGTGCGCTGTCCGTGGCACCACGCCTGCTTCGATCTGCGCACCGGCGCGGCGGTCCGCGCGCCGGCCTTGAGCCCGGTCGATTGCTGGAAGGTCGAGCAGCGCGACGGACGCATTTTCGTCCGCGAGAAGCGCGAGCAAGCGGCGCCGCGCCCGCCGGCCGCCAAAGATCAGCCGAGCCGCATCGTCATCGTTGGCGGCGGCGCCTCCGGATTTGCGGCGGCCGAGATGCTGCGGCGGCGTGGCTTTGGCGGCAGCATCGTCATGCTGAGCAACGACCAGGCCGGGCCGGTCGATCGGCCGAACCTGTCGAAGGATTATCTCGCCGGCAGCGCGCCGGAGGATTGGATTCCGTTGCGGCCGGACTCGTACTACGCGGAGAACGGCATCGACCTGCAGCTCAAGACCGAGGTGGCCGGCATCGATGCGAAAGCGCGCGAGGTCGCGCTCGCCGGCGGCAAAAAGCTCGGCTACGATCGCTTGCTGCTCGCCACCGGCGCCGAGCCGGTCCGGCTGCCCATCCCGGGCAGCCAGCAGCCGCCGATCCATACCCTGCGTTCGCTCGCCGACAGCCGCACCATCATCGATGCGGCCAAATCGGCCAAGCGCGCGCTGGTGATCGGCGCGAGCTTCATCGGCCTCGAAGTGGCGGCGTCATTGCGCACCCGCGGGCTCGATGTGGTCGTCGTGGCGCCGGAAGCCCGGCCGATGGAGCGCGTGCTCGGACCGCAAATGGGCGACTTCGTTCGCAAGCTGCACGAGGAGCACGGCGTCCAGTTCCGCCTGCAGGACACGGTCGCTGGCATCGAGGGCCGCCGCGCCACGCTCAAGAGCGGCGCCACGCTGGACACCGATCTGGTGATCGTCGGTGTCGGCGTGCGGCCGCGCCTGACGCTCGCCGAACAAGCCGGGCTCACCATCGACCGCGGCGTGAAAGTCAATGAGTTTCTGGAAACCAACGCGCCCGGCATCTTCGCCGCCGGCGACATCGCGCGCTGGCCCGATCCGCACTCCGGCGCGGCCATCCGGGTCGAGCACTGGGTCGTGGCCGAACGGCAAGGCCAGACCGCGGCGCTCAACATGCTGGGGCAGCGCGAGCGCTACGACGCGGTGCCATTCTTCTGGAGCCAGCATTACGACGTGCCGATCAACTACATCGGCCACGCCGAGCAGTGGGACGAGATCGCCATCGACGGCGACATCGCCGCCAAGGACTGCCTGCTGCGTTATAAGAAAAGCGGCCGCGTCCTCGCCGTCGCCTCGATCTACCGCGACGCCGATAATCTGAAGGCCGAGCTGGCGATGGAGCGCGGTCAAACGCCGTAGGCGATCAAAACCCGCCGGCCTTGAAATTGAGCCGCTGCGTTACGTCGCCGGGCTGCGTGGCGAACGGATAGGCGTAATCGACCTCCATGGCGCCGAACGGCGAGTCCCAGACGAGGCCGACGCCGGCGGAGGCGCGCAGGCCTTTCGAATTGACGATCTGCTGCGACGGCGCCAGCGAGGCGAGATTCGCGGCGCTCGATGCGCCGGTCGCCCACAGGCTGCCGACGTCGGAGAACAGCGCCCATTTGAGATTGGCCTCGGCCGGCACGCCCGGCACCGGCGCCTGCAATTCCGCCGACGTGGTCCAGTAAACGTTGCCGCCGAGATTATCCATGGTGGTGCCCGGCGTAACGTCGCGCGGCCCAAAGCCGTTGGGCGCGAAACCGCGAATGAGCTGCGGGCCGCCGAAGAAGCCGTCGAGCAGCGGCAACTGCTGGCCGCCCCACGGCGTCGCGTACCCACCCTGCGCCCGCACCATGCCGACCAGGTCGCCGGCAATCGTGTGGTAATAGTGCACGTCCTCGGTGGTCTTGGCGAACTTGGCGGCGCCGCCGACGCCGGCGAACTCGTTGTTGGTCTGCACGCGCCAGCCATTGCTCGGACTCTTCGGATTGTCGACCGTCGAGTAGAGCATGCCGATGCCGATCGAAGAGACCCAGATCGGTCCCTGGGCGGCAGCCTGCCGGATCGGCAGCGACGAGAGGCCATTCACCGGATCGAGCCCCACCGACTGGTTGTAGAGCGAATAGCTCCAGGTGGTGCCGAGTTGTTCGGTCAACGGCGTGCCGAACGACACTTTGCCGCCGTACACCGTGCTGTCGAACGACTGATTGACGTTGGCGATGGTCTGGCTGCCGAACAGTTCGATGCCGGCCGACAGCCGCTGGCCGAGGAAGTAAGGATCGCTGAGCGCAATGTCGAAGCTGCGCGCGTATTGCCCTAAGGTCACCGATACCTTGCCGTGGTAGCCGGCGCCGAACAGGTTGGTGTCGCTGACGGTGACGCTCGCCATCATTCCGGTGACGGTCGAATAGCCGCCGGAGATCGTGAAGTTGCCGGTGTCCTGCTCGACCAGATTGATATCGAGCACGATGCGGTCGGGCGCCGAGCCCGGCTCCATCGTCGTTTTCACCGATTTGAAGTAGCCGAGTGCCTTGAGCCGCCGCTCGGCGCGGTCGACCAGCGCGCGGTTGTAGGCATCGCCCTCGCCGAAATCTAGCTCGCGGCGGATCACGTCGTCGTTGGTCTTGGCGTTGCCGTGGATGGCGATGCGCTCGATATAGACATGGTTGCCGTCGTCGATGGTGTAGACGAGATCGATGATGCGCGGGCCTTTGTCGCCGGCGCGCGGTGGGGAGCGATCGACGCGCGCCGCGACCGCCGCGAACGGCTGGCCGCTTCGCGCCAGCGCCATGGTGACCGCATCGACCGACTTGTTGATGGCATCGGCGTCGAACGCATCGCCCGCTTGCGTCAGCACGCCGGACCGGAACGCCGCGGCGTCGACGGTCTTGATGTGCGATTCCATGTCGACTTTGCCGACGCGGTAGAACGGGCCCTCGTCGACCACGAAGGTGACCACGACGCCCTGTTCGGCGGCCTCGTAGCTTGCCGCCGTGCGGACCTGCGCGTCGGCATACCCGTGGGCACGGTAGAAGCGACGCAGGAGATCGCAGTCGTTTTCAACCTTGTCGGCGTCGTAAATGTCGTTGTCGAGCAGAAAGCTCAGAAAATTGGTCTTGCCGGTCTTGATGGCGCCGGTGAGCTTATTGGCGGCGAAGGCGTTGTTGCCGCTGAAGCGGATTTTGCGCACCGCAAGCTTGTCGCCTTCTTTGATCTGGAAGACGAGATCGACGCGGCCGTTCTTCGCATCGATGGTCTGCGGCTCGATGTGCGCCTGGAAATAGCCGTGCTGCCGATAGATGGTAGCGAGCCGCTGCACGTCGGCCTGCACGATAAAGCGCGACAGCGGGCCGCCGGGTTTTGACTGCACGGCCTTTTTCAGGTCGGCATCCTTGACCTTCTTGTTGCCCTCGACGGCAACCTTCCGGACCAGCGGATTTTCCACGACCTTGACGACGACGTGGCCGCCGTCATGGGCGATCTTCACGTCGGCAAACAGGCCGGTGTCGTAAAGCGCCTTCAATCCGGCATCGAGCGCGGCGCCATCAAGCCGGCCGTCCGGGCCGGCGTGGAAGTAGGAGCGGACCATGGCCGCGTCGACGTGGCTGTTGCCGGTCACCTCGATGGCCGAATCGGCAATGCCGGCGGCGCGCGCAAGACCGCACGCGCCGAAGCAAAATCCGAAAAGCACAATCGAAAGAACGACGGCAGAAAGCCGGCCGCGCATCCCCGCACCCAAAGCCCCCGAGAAGGGCGAATCCCATCCGGCCGGCACGGCGGCAGCATGGCGCTTTGTGTCGCATTGTGGGGAATTCTTGGGGCGCCCGCCACAATGGTTATCCGGACGCCAAGGGCGGCGCTTACATGATCGCAAAAATGGCGTATTTACCCGTCGCCGCGCGCATTCGGCTCACATATGGAGCGCCGGCAGGGGAGGCTCGCATGTATGCCCAAGACGCGTCCTGGCTCGACACCGCAGGACGCCTGTTGTTGCTCGCGTTCTTTCTGAGCGTCGGCATCAGGAATCTGCAGAAGCATCACGTCGAAGACCACATCAAGCGGCTGACCAACTTCAAGGCGCCCTATCCGACAGCGACGTTTTGGATCGGCCAGACCATGGAATTCGTCGGCTGCGCGCTGGTCCTGTTCAACTGGCATCCCGCCATAGGCGTGCTGCTGCTGCTGGTGTTCACCATCGTGGCGTCCGCACTGCTGCTGCGATTCTGGGAGGTCGAGGGCCCGATGCGCACGGGACTGCAAAACGGCATGCTGGCCAATATCGGCATTGTCGGCGGCTTGCTGCTGCTCTTGCAGCACGTTCGCTGAGCGCGCGCAGCCGGCTGTTACAGGAGCCCGCTAGGCCGCAGCCTCCCGGAACAGCGACTTGAACACCGCCCTGATCCATTGATTGGCCGGGTCGTTGTGAAAGCGCGAGTGCCAATACTGGGAGATGTCGATTTTCGGCAGCTTGATGGGCGGCGTGATGATCTGCAGATCGAGATCGGCCGCCAGCACGGTCGCGACCGACAGCGGCAAGGTGGCGATCGCGTCGGTGTGCTTGGCGAGAATGGCGGCACCGGTGAAGATCGGGATCCGGCATACGACGTTGTCGCGCGGGATCGCCGCTTCCAGGGCACGCTGCATGATCTCATGCGCATGGCCGCTGCCGGCAATCGACACCATCACGTGCTTCTCAGCGGCGAAGGCGCGCAATGTCGGCTCGCGCGACAGTCGCGGATGGCCGCGCCGCGCCACGCTGACATAGCGCTCGACCCATAAGGGCTGGCGGCGGATGCCTTTGGGCATCGAGGGAAACGACCCCATGGCGAAGTCGAGCTTGCCGGATTCGAGCCAGCGCTCGAGGTGCGCGGGCTCGAGCTGGGCTACGTTGAGCCGCACGCCGGGCGCCTCGCGCAACAGCCGCTCGACCAGCGGCGGCAACAGCTTGAGCAGGCCGGCGTCGACCACACAGAAATTGAAAGTCCGCTGCGACGTTGCCGGATCGAACGCGGCATGCTCGGCCCGCAGCGACGCGGCGCGCTCCAGAATCGCCCGGACCGGCGCCTGCAGCTGCAGCGCCTTCGGCGTCGGCTCCATGCGCAGCGCGACCCGCACGAACAGCGGATCGTCGAAATAGCGGCGGAGCTGGGCCAGCGTCTTGCTCAGCGCGGGCTGGGTGAGGTCGAGCGCGCGGGCCGCCCGGGTCAGGCTGTGTTCGCGCAACAGCGCGTCCAGCACCCGGAGCTGCTGCAGTTCGGGTCCCCGACTATGATCGGCAGGAATAGTTCGCATATCGTTTAGTTTATAGTTTAGCGGCCGGCGCGGCCTTAAACTAGGCCTGCATCGCCAGACCGATGACCGGCATCAAGCCGGGGCGTGTCGACGCTGGGAGGGCCGGCATGTTGCGGACCGGGCAGCAATACCTCGATGCCCTGAACGACGGGCGCGTCGTCTGGGTCGGCAACGAGAAGATCGACAATGTCGCCACCCATCCGGCGACGCGCGATTACGCGGCCCGCACTGCCGAGTTCTTCGACCTGCACAATCGCGCCGACCTGCAGGACCAGCTCACCTACGTGGACGAACGCGGTGTGCGCCGCTCCATGACCTGGTTTCAGCACCGCGACAAGGCGGAGCTCGTCCGCAAGCGCAGGTATCTCGAATTCATCATGCGGCACTTCGTGGCCGCGTCGTGCCCGCGCACGCCCGACTCCCAGAACTACATGCTGGTGACCTACATCGACGACCCCGAACCCTGGGAAAAAGCATCGATCGGCGCCGATGGCCGCGGCCTTGCCGATAACATACGCCGGTTCTGGCAATTCGCGATGGACAACGATCTCGTCGTCGCGCCGCATTTCGTCGATCCGCAGGCCGATCGCTCCGATCCGAACGCGCATGCCACTTCGCCGGCGCTGCGCGTCGTGGCGACGAACGACGACGGCATCGTGGTCAACGGCGTCAAGTCGATCGGCACGGCGACACCGTTTGCCGATTTCTTGCATCTCGGTGTGTTCTATCGGCCCGGCGCCAAGGGCGATCAGATCATTTACGGCGTCTGCCCGGCCAACCTGCCGGGCATCACCATCGTGTGCCGCGAAAGCCTGGTCGAGAGCGATCCGATCGAGCATCCGCTCGCGTCGCAAGGCGACGAGCTCGACGCCACCGTGCTGTTCGACAATGTGCTTATCCCGTGGAAATACGTGTTTCACATCGGCAATCCGGATCACGCCAAGCTCTATCCGCAGCGCGTATTCGACTGGGGCCATTACTACGCGCTGGTGCGGCAGGCGGTGCGGGCGGAGCTGTTGGCGGGCCTCGCCATCCTGATGTGCGAGCATCTCGGCACCGCCAAGATCGACGCCGTGCAGGCGCGGCTCGCAAAGATCATCGCCTTCCAGCAGACAACCTACGCACACGTGCTCGCCGCCGAGGACCAGGGCTTCTATACGCCGGGCGGCCTGTTCAAGCCGGACATCCAACTGTTCAACTGGGGCCGCGTCTATTTCCTGCAGAACTACGCGGCCATGGTGAACGAGCTGATCGACCTGTGCGGGCGCAGCGCCATCATGTTTCCGACCGAGCAGCAATGGCACGAGCCGGCGATGCGTGGCTGGCTGGAGAAGCTCAACAAAGGCGCCACCGGAGAGGCTTACGACCGCCTGAAAATCGCGCGCGTGATCCGCGACCTCTATCTGACCGACTGGGGCAGCCGGCTCGCGCTGTTCGAAAACTTCAACGGCACGCCGCTGCAGACGCTGTTGTCGCTGACGATGAAGCGTGCTGAATTCACCGGCTCCGGCCCATTCGCCGCGTTTGCGCGCCGCGTTTGCGGAATAGAAGCCAAGGACACGATGACGGAGTACAAAGCGACGGTCGACTATGCCAAGGCGCAGGATGCCGGCCGGCGTGAAGCGATCAACGTACAGGCGGCCGAATAGCCGCAGAAGGACAAGACCATGGCCAAGCAGAGGATCAGCTACGTTCCGCTCGAGAAAATGGACGCGCGCATGCGCGCCGAGATGGAGCGCTGCCAGCGCGAGGGCACGCCGCGGCCGGAGAGCACAGCGGTCCGCGCCCATGTGCCGGCCTGCTTCTGGTTCTTCGCCGATTCCTGGAACAACATTTACCGCAACGGCATCCTCGACCACGCCGTCAAGGAACTGTGCCGGCTCTATGTGTCGCGCTCGGTGACCTGCGAATATTGCGGCAACCAGCGTTCGGTGAAGGCGACGAGTGCAGGCGCGCTGATCGAGGACCAGGTGCTCGATCTGCTCAATTTCGAAAAATCGACCCAATACGACGAGCGGCAGAAGGCGGCGCTCGCGTACGCGGAAGCCATCGTCTGGCATCTCAACACCGACGACGCGTTCTGGGATCGCATGCACCGGCATTTCAACGAGCCGGAGCTGGTCGAGCTCGGCTGCATGATCGGGCTGACGCTCGGCCAGCAGAGCTGGCTGCGGCTCCTCAACATCGAGCATCACCAGGTGCTGGCCGGCACCTCGGCATCGATGGCGCCCGGTTACGAGGACGAGAACAAGCTGCAGGCCACCAAGGCGCAGCCCGATTATTGGGCGAAGAAAGCGCCGTCCGAGAACGCCGCCTGAGTGCAATAACATTCCAAGCGCGACAGAGCGCGCTTTCTCAGCGCGCCTGACGTCGCTTACAGAAACTGACGCGCCGAAGGGAGGACCGCATGCTGCGAACGCCGATCTGCGACTTGTTGGGCATCGAGCATCCCGTCGCGCTCGGCGGCATGGGCTCGGCGACCTCGCCCGAGCTGGTCGCCGCGGTCTCCAATGCGGGCGGGCTCGGCGCGCTCGGCTGCCACGGCCAGACGCCCGAGCAGGTCGGCGAGCGCACCGCCAGCATTCGTCGCCAGACCAACAAGCCGTTCGGTCTCAATTTTCTGCTGTTCCACACGCGCGACGACAGCTTTGCGGCGGCGCTCGAGCTGCGGCCGCCAGTCATGCAGTTCGCCTGGGCGAAGCCCGAGCAGGATCTGCGCGACTATTTCGAGCGCTCGCACAAGGTCGGTTGCCTCGTCACCTACATGGCCGGCACGGTGCCTGAGGCGCAGCGCGCGGTGCAAGCCGGCGCCGACATCATCATCGCACAGGGCACCGAAGGCGGCGGCCATGTCGGCTGGATGGCGAGCATGCCGCTCCTGCCTATGATCGTCGACGCGGTGGCGCCGGTGCCGGTGCTTGCCGCCGGCGGCTATGCGGACGGCCGCGGCCTTGTCGCCGCGCTGGCGCTCGGCGCCGAAGGCATTCTGCTCGGCACCCGCTTTCTCGCCACCGTGGAATCGCCGCTGCATCCGAATTTCAAGCAGGCGATCGTCGACAGCGACGGCCATGACACGCAGCTGTCGGAAATCCCCGACATCGCCTCCGGCCTGGTCTGGCCCGGCGCCATGATCCGCTCGCGGCGCAACCGCTTCATCGAGCGCTGGGCCGGCCGCGAATGGGACTTGCGGCGCGACCGTGCCGAGGCGTGGGACAAGCTCAATCTCGCGCGCCGCACCGGCGACGTCGACGAAGGCCCGCTGTCCATGGGCCAGGATGCCGGCCTCATTCACGACATCCCGCCGGCCGGCGAGATCGTCACCCGCATCGTGCGCGAGGCGGAGGAGATTTTGGCGCGGCTGCCGCAGCTGATCGGGAAGGACTGAAATGATTCCTCATCCTGAGGCGCTCGGCGCGTAGCACCGAGCCTCGAAGGACGAGGCCCGTGACTCCTCGGCCTGCATCCTTCGAGGGCCGCTTCGCGGCCGCCTGAGGAGAACCTGCGCGGCCCTACAGCGCCCGCGTCACGTCGTCGAACAATTCCTCGACCGAATAGCGCCGCGGAATGATCTTCATTTCCAGCGCATAGCTCGACATCAGATCGAGCGCAGGCTTCACCGCATCGAAGCCGAACGGCAGCGTGTCGATGGCGCCGGGTTTGGGCAGGCCGGCTGCCTTCTTGCTGTCGTGCAGCATGCGAAAGACTTCGCGCACCGCACCGGGATCGGATTGCGATACCGAGCTCTTGACCACGACCATATGGTTGATCGGCACGGTGCGGTATTTCTCGTACCATTGCTTGGCCGCCGCGTCCGGATCGGGAATGACACTCTTCAGGCGTGGATCGCTTGGTATGACAGTGCCGAAGATTCCGGCATCGAGCTCGCCGTCGAGCACCATCTTGGTCATCTCCTTGCCCTCGGCCGCGCGCTCGACGCCGGGTGGGTCCTTGAATTCGGGGACATGCGCATCCTCGAACGTCACCCATTTCACCTTGCTGTTGTCGAGCCCATAGTCCTTCCACAAGATGCCGCGCAGCCAGCAGCCGGTGGTCTGCGCGAATGAGCGCACGCCGATGCGGCGGCCTTCCAGATTGTCCGGCGTCACGGTGCCGCGCTCGGAATTGTACAGCATGGTGCCATGCTGGAAGCGGCCCATCATGGTGGCTGGAATAAGCGTAAGCGGCTTGCCGTAGGCCTTGCCCTGCAGATAGCTGACGATCGCCATTTCGCAGATGTCGAATTTCTGCTCGCGCACCATCATGCCAAAGGCCTTGTAGACCGGATTGACCTCGGTGAGGTTCAGCTTCACGCGGTCGGAGGTGATCTGGCCGCTCTTGAGCGCCTGGGTCTGCGGATAGCTGCCGAAACAGGCGCTGATGGTTGCAAGTTTCTCGGCCGTCATCGTGCTCATTGCGCTCGTCTCCCGGGTCCGGCTTGATCTTATGGCGTGCGACGGGGTTAAACCAGCCGTGCGCCGTGCCGTACAAGCAGGCAGCGTCGCGCCGCCCGAGCAGGACTGAAGGATGACCACGGACCCACCCATAGCCGCCCCCGCCCTCGCCGCTTTTGTTGGCCGCATTTTCGCTGCAGCCGGCGTGCCCGAGGCCGACGCCAAAACCCTCGCCGAGCTGATGGTCGAAGCCGACCTGCGCGGCAGCGACACCCACGGCGTGATCCGGCTGCCGATCTATGTGCGCCGCATCCGCGCCGGCGGCGTCAATCCGACACCGAATATCCGCGTGGTGAGCGACCGGCCATCGGCGGCGCTCGTCGACGGCGACAACGGCATGGGCCATCTGGTGATGCGCCGGGCCGCGCAGCTGGCGATCGATAAAGCGAAGGCGACCGGCATCGGCTGGGTCGGCGCGCGCATGAGCAATCACGCCGGCCCGGCCGCGCTCTACGCCACCATGCCGCTCCAACACGACATGATCGGCCTTTATTTCGCCGTCGGCAGCAACAACCATCTACCGCCCTGGGGCGGCGGCGAAAATCTGCTCGGCACCAACCCAATGGCGGTCGCAGTGCCGGCCCAGGACGAGCCGCCGATCCTGCTCGACATGGCGCCGACGGTCGCGGCCTACGGCAAGGTGCGGCTCAAGGCGCAGCGCGGCGAGGCGATGCCGGTCGGCTGGATGATCGACCGCGACGGCAAGCCGCTCACCGATCCCAAGCGCGCCGACGAAGGTTATCTGCTGCCGATCGGCGATTACAAAGGGTATGGGCTGAGCCTGATCATCGGCCTCCTGGCCGGCGCGCTCAATGGCGCGGCGCTCGGCCGCGACGTGGTCGATTTCGTCAAGGAGACCGGCAAGGCCACCAACACCGGCCACGCGGTCGCGGCTATCGCGGTGGAGACTTTCATGCCGGCGCAGACCTTCAAGCGTTCGGTCGATGCGGTGATCCGCGACATCCGCAACTCGCGCCGGCTGCCCGGCGTGGAGCGCATCTTTCTGCCGGGCGAGCAAAGTCACGCCAAGTATTTGGAGCGCAGCAGGAGCGGCGTGCCGATGCCAAAACCGTTGCGCGAAAACCTCGACGCGCTGGCGCGCGAGCTGAACGTCGCGCCGCTGGAGTAGGAGCCGTGCCGCAACAAACACCCGTCGGTCTCATCGGCGTCGGCCTGATGGGCGAAGTGTATGCGCGACGGCTGATCGCAGCCGGCTTTGCGATGGTCGGCTACGACGTCGATCCGAACAGGACCGAACGGCTCGCGCAGATCGGCGGGCGCGCCGGCTCGCTCGCCGACATTGCGCAGCAATGCGAGCCGATCGTGCTCGCGGTGTTCAACACCGAGCAGGTCGAGGATGTGGTCGAACGCGCGCTCGTGCCGGCCGCCTCCGGCAAGATCGTGCTGTGCACCTCGACCTGCGACCCCGACCGCATCGCCGCGCTCGGCGCGCGGGTCGCCGGCCGCTTGCGCTTTCTGGAAACGCCGGTGTCGGGCACCAGCGAGCAAGTGCGTCAAGGCGACGGCGTTGGGTTGATCGGCGGCGATCCGGCCATCGCGGACGAAGCGGCCGGCGTGCTCGAGGCGCTATTCCCGCGGCGCTTTCACATCGGCACGATCGGCGACGGCGGCCGCGCCAAGCTCGCCATCAATCTCATTCTCGGGCTTAACCGGCTGGCGCTTGCCGAGGGCCTGGTGTTCGCCAGACGGCTCGGGCTCGACCCCGCGACGTTCCTGCCCGTGGCCCGCGCTTCGGCGGCGTCCTCGCAGGTCATGGACACCAAGGGCCCCAAAATGCTCAGCGGCGATTTCGCGCCGGAGGGCCGCGTGCGCCAGACGTTCAAGGACACCCAGTTGATGCTCGATCAGGCGCGCAAGGCCGGCCAGAAGCTGCCACTCCTCGAAATCCACGCCGATGTGCTCGCCGCCTGCATGCGCCACGGCGAGAGCGACGCCGACAACTCGATCGTCATCGAAGAAATCCGCCGCCGCGTGCTGTGACGGGCGACTGGAATCTCTCCCGCACCCCAGCGCGCGACTGGTCCGCTGCGATTGCGGCGGACTTGCCATGCAAATTCGACCGCAGCCTTTGCTCCGTCACTAGGAAGAAGCGGTGGGGCTGGGCGCCGGCGGTTGCGTAGCGGCAATGACTGCCGCAGGCGGAGCGAGAGGCGCACCGGTCCAGATTTTGGCCAGGTCATCGCGCGTGCCCTGGAAGATCGAGAGATCCGCCCCATCTTCCAATCCGCTCAGCGTTGTCGGAAGACCAGTGGGAGATTCTACGCCGTCGCCCGTGTACTGCCAGAGCGTTACCGCCTGCCATGGCAGCGGCTTTTTGTTGCTATCGACATTCTTCCACTGCAACGCCCCGTATTCGCAGCCCCACAGCCCGCGCTGCGCAAGAAAGTCGCGCTGCGCATCGGTCGCGCTGACGATCTGCGATTTGATGCGATCGCCGCCGTAAATCCACGTTCGGTGTCCCGTCGCTTGGTCGACCTGGTCGAGAAAGGCTATGGCGTCGCCGAGCGACATCTGGTGTGGGCTCGGATGTTTTCCGATCATTATTGTTTCGAAATCGAGGCAACGAAAAATGGCGCCGCAGTTTTTGGTTGCTTGCACAAATCGATCGGCCTGCGCCTTTGCCGGTTCGGCAGTGTTGAAAGCGTAAGCGCCGACAAGGAAACCGGCTCTGCCGGCCGCGTCGAATCGGGTGAGAAACTGGTCATCCAGTTGGCTATTGCTGCGCGTTGCGCGCAGAACGACGGCTACGCATTTCGAGCCGTTAGACGTGGCGGCAGCGAGCTTCTGGAAATCGATAGGATTTTGCGAGCCGACGTCGGCGATAAAGCAAAACGGCTGTGGTGGTAGTTGTGGTTGCGGCATGGAGCACCCCCTCTCCGCTTGGTCAGACCACGAGCTATTGTAGCGTTAAGTTGCATGCCGATAAATGACCATTTCGCAAAAGCGGCCGGTTGGAGGGTTGCCGTGGCGCGAACGGCTGGCCACCCCTCCCCCCGTGCGGCTTGCGCCGAGTTGCCAAGATTGCTCCATTGCGCTTTGCAGCAGCGCTCGCAAACCCATGGAGTGAATGGTGCCCGACCGAAACTTCAGCGGCCGTCGCGAAGACAAGCGCCTCGTCACCGGCCATGGCTGTTATACAGCGGATCATCGGCTTAGCGGCGCCGCGGCGGCGCAGTTTTTTCGCAGCGACCGCGCCCACGCCAAAATCGCGCGGATCGATACGGCGCGCGCCCGCGCACTGCCCGGCGTGCTCGCCATCGTCACCGGCGACGATCTGGTCGCCGCCGGCTGGAAGGGACTGCCGGCAATGGCGTTCTTCAAGGGCGTCGGCGGCTCGTCGCTGCAGGTACCGCCGCGCTACGGGCTCGCGCATGAGCGCGTGCGCTTCGTCGGCGAGCCGATCGCCGTGATCGTCGCCGAGACGGACTACATCGCCCAGGATGCCGCCGAGCAGATCGAAGTCGAATACGCCGACCTGCCGGTTCTGGTCGAAGCGGCCGGCGCCAACGCGGCAAGCGCCGTGCGCATTCACGATGACGTGCCTGATAACTTGGCGCTCGACTACGAATACGGCAATCGCCAAGCCGCCGACGAGGCAATGGCGGGCGCCGTACATGTCGCGCGCGTAAAAGTTCGCGCGCAGCGCATCGCCGGCAATCCGATGGAGCCGAAATCGTGCGCGGCGGCCTACGATGCGGCGACCGGCTCGTTCGACCTCTACGCGCCGAGCCAGGGCACCTCGGACCTGAAAAACGCGCTCGCGCAGATCACCGGCATGCCGGGTGAGCGTTTCCGCATCCATTCGGTCGATGTCGGCGGCGGCTTTGGCATCCGCAACGAAGTCTATCCGGAATTCCTCGCCGTCATGCTGGCGGCGAAGGCGGCGGGCCGGCCGGTGCGCTGGATCGGCACGCGCAGCGAAACCATCATCGGCGACCATCACGGCCGCGGTGCCGATCTGAGCGGCGAGCTCGGGCTCGATCGCGACGGCCGCTTCGTGGCGCTGCGCGTCGAGTGGCTGGTCAATCTCGGCGCGTTCTGCAGCAACGCCGGGCCGCTCATCAACACGGTGGCGGCGCCGACCAGCTCGGCGATCAGTCTCTACAATGTGCAGGCGGTGCACGGCCGGCATCGGCTGATCTTCACCAACACGACGCCGACCACCGCGTATCGCGGCGCCGGCCGGCCGAATGTCGCCTATCTGTGGGAGCGCCTGGTCGAAGAAGCCGCCGCCGTGACCGGCATCGATCCGGTCGAGCTGCGGCGCCGCAACGTGCTGCGCAAATCGAATTTTCCGATGCGCACGCCGACCAATTCCAATTACGACAGCGCCGATCCGCCGACATTGCTCAAAACCGCCTTGCACGCGGCAGATTGGAAAGGCTTTGGCAAACGGCGGCGCGAAGCCAAGCGCCGCGGCAAGCTGCGCGGCATCGGGCTTGCTTTGTTTCTCGAGCCGTCCGGCGGCGTCGGCAAGGAGCAGGCCGAGATCCGCGTCCAGAGCGACGGCCGGCTGGCGCTGTACTCGAATGCCGGGCCGTCCGGCCAAGGCCACGAGACGGTGTTTCCGCAAATCGTCGCCGACGTGCTCGGGATTCCGGCTGAGAAGATCGAGCTGCGCTACAACGACGTGGCCGCGCCAAAGCTTGCCGGCACCGGCTCGTTCGGTTCGCGCTCGCTGATCAGCCACGGCCGCGCGCTGCAGGCCGCAGCGAAGGAGATCGTGGAAAAAGGCCGCAAGCTCGCGGCGGAAGATTTCGAAGTCGCGCCCGGCGACGTGGTGTTCGAGGGCGGTCACTACAAAGTCGCCGGCACCGATCTTGTCATGAGCCTGCAGGCATTGATCGAGCGTCCCGGCAGCGAGCCGGCGCATCCGCTCGACAGCAACGTCGCCGTCGATCTCGCCACCGCGTTTCCGAGCGGCGCTCATGTGGCCGAGGTCGAGATCGATGTGGATACCGGCGCGCTCGACGTAATCAGCTACATTGCCGCCGACGATTGCGGCACGATCTTCAATCACAAGCTGGTCGAGGGCCAACTGCACGGCGGATTGATGCAGGGCCTCGGCCAGGTGGTCGGCGAACACATCGCCTACGACCGCGACAGCGGGCAGCTCCTGTCCGGCACGTTCATGGATTACTTCATGCCCAAGGCCGACAATGCGCCGCCGATCACCTTGATCGATTGCGGCGTGCCCTCGCCCGCCAATCCGCTCGGCGCCAAGGGCGCCGGCGAAGCGGGCGCCACCGGCGTGGTGCCGACGCTCGCCAATGCGGTGCTCGACGCGCTCAAAGCTGCCGGCGTGCGGCAGCTCGACATGCCATATACGTCGGATCGCATTTGGCGGGCGATACACGAGGCGAAGGCGGCCGCGCCTGCCACATAGTTCGCCTAAGATCGTTCCCACAGCCGCTTGCTGGCAAGCGCCGCGCCATCGCTCAGCGCGCGCAGCTTGGCCCAGACGATGCTGTCAGTGACTTTCGGCTCGCGGCGCACCGCGGTCCCGAAACCGCAATCGACGCCGGCGATCAGCCGCTCGCGGTCGATCACTTCCGCGTAGCGGCCGATGCGCTGCGCCACCAGGCGCGGGTGCTCGACGAAATTGTTGGTCGAGTCGATCACGCCCGGTATCAGAATCTTGTCGTCGGGAATCTTGATCGTCTTGAGGTCTTCCCATTCGTGATCGTGGCGTGGATTGGCGGCCTCGATGCTGATGGCCTGCGGCCGCGCCTTGAACGCGATGTCGATGATTTTCAGGAGCGGCAGATCGTGGGTATGCGGGCCCTCGTAATTGCCCCAGCAGATGTGCAGCCGCATGCGGTCGGGCGGCAGGCCGGCGGTCGCGGCATTGACCAGCGCAATGTTGCGCTCGGCGATCTTGCCGCGGAACTCGTCATCGGAGAGGCGCCGGTATTGATTGTTGCGCGCCGAGGCGAGATCGGGCGCGTCGATCTGCAGGATGAAGCCGGCCTCGACGATGGCGCGGTATTCGGTGCGCATCACGTCGGCGAGCGCGGCCACGTAGGCGTCCTCGGTCGGATAATGCAGATTGATGATGAAGCGCGTCAGGATGCCGGGCGACGGCGCGGTCATGAACACGTCGTTCGGCCGCAATTTCTCGGCGGCGGCCTTGAGATGCGCGATATCGCGGTCGAGCGCCGAGCGATCCTTGTAGCGCAGCTCGCCGACGCAGCCGGGAAACGGCACGGCGCTGAAATTGCCGCGGCTCTGGGCAAAGTCCGGATGCTCCTGGAGGTCGCGGCCGATCATGATGTCGCGCCCAAGCTCGGCGGCGCGCGGATCGGGCGCGATCCCGGCGACCCGATGACGGATGTACGTGGTGTAGGACGGCTTGCTCATCTCGCCGTCGCTGATTGTATCGATGCCGGCGGCGATCTGGCGCGCGACTACGTCCTCGACGGCGCGCGCGGACTCGGCTTCGAAGGCGCCGGCGTCGACCGCGCGGCCCTCTTCGCGCGCGAGCACGAGATCGACCAGCGGCTTCGGCCGCGGCAGGCTGCCGGTATGGGTGGTGAGAATGCGGTCGGTCGAGGTTTTCACGCGTTTTTGCTCCTGCAGCGCGGTGCCTATCAGCGCCGCCGCATCACGGCGGACTCCAACCAGGAGATCGCCAGATACATCAGCGACGAGACGATGACCAGGATGGTGACGGAGGTCATCACGACGTTCATCTTGAAAATCTGACTGCCGTATTGAATGAGGTAGCCGAGGCCGAGGTTGGCCGATTGGAATTCGCCGACCACGACGCCGACCAGCGACAGCCCGGCATTGACCTTCAGCGCCGCAATGAACGTCGGCACGCTGCCCGGCAGAACCACCTTGGTGAGGATCTGCGCCCTGCTGGCGCCGAATGTTTGCGCGAGCTTGATCTTGTTGGCGTCGATGCCGACAAAGCCCGAGTAGATCATCAGCACGGTGATGAACAGCGAGATCGCCAGCGACATGCCGTAGATCGACAGCACGGGGCCGAGCCAGATGTAGAAGATCGGCACGAATGCGGTTTTGGGCATGGCGTTGGCCACGACCAGATAAGGGTCGAGCACCTTGTAGAGGCCTTGCCACCACCACAGCGCCGCGGCGATGGCGGTGCCGAGCGCAGTCGCCAATGTAAAGCCGACGATGGTGGCGAAGACCGTCGACGCCGTGTGGGTGAGAATGCCGGCCTGCTGCGGCGTGCCGTGGAGGAGTTCCAGAAACGTCGGCCAGATCGCCGACGGATAGCTGGTGAACAGCGGATTGATCAGCTGCGCGCGCGGCAGGATTTCCCACAGCACCAAGACAATGAGCAGGAGCGCGAGCTGCACTGCCCGCACGGTGAGCCGGCTCTGCCGTTCGCGGCGCAGCCAATCGCGGTACTGCGGGCTGGCGTCCACCTTCAAGGCGAGTTCAGCGTTCGACATGGATATCGAGCTCCTGCCAGAGGGTGCGGAAATAATCGTTGAACTCCGGGGCATTGCGCGCCGCCATGGGGGTGAGCCGGCCGCCATCTTGTCCGGCAAACCGGATCGCATGCTGCGACTTCATCTGGCCCGGCCGCCGCGACAGCACGATCACGCGCTCGGCCATGCTGACTGCTTCGCCGATATCGTGGGTGACGAGGATCACGGTCTTGGCCTCGCGGCGCAGAATGTCGGTGATCTCATCGGCGAGCGCGAGCCGGGTCTGCGAATCGAGCGCCGAGAACGGCTCGTCGAGCAGCACGATGTCGGGCTCGGTGCACAGCGTGCGGGCCAGCGCGGCGCGCTGGCGCATGCCGCCGGACAATTGCCGCGGCAGATGATGCAGAAACTGGCCGAGGCCGTAACGGGTCAAAAGCTGCGCGGCGCGGTCGCGCGCCTTCGCCATCGGCACGCCCTGGATTTCGGCGCCGAGCACCGCGTTGTCGAGAATCGTGCGCCACTCGAACAGATAATCCTGCTGCAGCATGTAGCCGACCTTGCGGTTCGGCCCGGTGACCGGGCGACCGTCGATCAGCACGGCGCCGTCGGTCGGCGCGACGATGCCGGAGATCAACGAAAGGAGCGTGCTCTTGCCGCAGCCGCTCGGGCCGATCAGCGCGACGAACTCGCCCGGCGCGACGGCGAGCGAGACTCCTCGCAGCGCCTCGGTTTCGCCCTCGCGGCCGAAATAGCGCAGGCCGACGTCGCGCAATTCGACCTTGGCGCCTGACAAAGCCGCCTGCGCCACGGCCTATTTCGCCCGAGCAGCGAACTCGGTGCGCACCAGGTCGGTAAATTTGACGCGCTTGTTTTCATCGAGCACATGACCGTGGACCAAAATGTCCTGGAAGCGGTCCATCGGCTTCGGCTCGATCACGGGCGTATCCTTCCAGATCTTCAGCTTCTGATAACGCTCGGCGGCGGCGGTCATCGCCTTCGGATTGACCGAGGGGAAGAACCCGGCGATGGCCTGCACGATGTCGGCCGCGGAGGCCGATGCGGTCCATTTCTGCGCGCGATAGATCGCGTCGGTCCAGTTCTGCACCACGGTCGGATTGGCGCTGAGATATTTGTCGGTCGCCATGAAACACGTGTAATCGGCGGGGCCGGTCGTGGCGCCGATCGAGGCCAGAAAATAGGCCTTGCCGTCGAGCTCGAGCTGCGAGGCGTCCGGCTCGATGAAAATCGCGTACTGGTTCTGCCCGGCAAGCCACGAGCCGTAACGCGCCGGAATGGCGACGTTGTTATTGAGCTTCGCGTCGGTGTCCGGATTGACGCCGTTCATGCGCATCGCTTCCTCGAGAAACAGAAGCGGCGTCGAGCCGGGGCGGAAGCCCAGAATGTCTTTGCCCTTGAGCATGCTCCAGTCGAACTTGTCGACCTTGTTGCGGCCGACCAGCATGAAGCCGTCGGTCGACGTCAGTCCGCAGAACATGCGGGCCTTGGTCGTCGAGTCGCTGTTGAGCACGTAGATCGCGGCTTCCGGTCCCATCAGCGCGATATCGGCGCCGTCGGACAACAAGGCAGCCATGGACTTGTCGCCGCCGTTCGCGGTCGAGAGTTCGAGGTCGAGACCCACATCCTTGAAGTAGCCCTTGGTGATGGCGACGTAGGCCGGCACATAGAGCATCGACCGCACCACCTCGTTGTAGTGCACCTTCACGAGCGGTTTGGCCTGGGCGCGCGCGTTTTTGAGCGGCAGCGCCGCGGCGGTGCCGAGCGCGAGACTGCCTTGGATGACGGAGCGGCGATGCAACATGACGGTCCTCGTTTGCGCGGGGGTACAGGCAACAGTTCGTACCAAGGGCGGCAGCTTAACGTTTCATCGTTTCTCGCGATAGCCGGGGAGGCCAAGCAAATTCGCCATTGCGAGGAGCGAAGCGACGAAGCAATCCAGAACGGCGAGGCCGCACCGGATTGCTTCGCTGCGCTCGCAATGACGCATTCTCGCGATGCGGTGCATCCGAGTCTTGGAACGGCACGGCACGAAAACGTTGCCTCCCGGGCAAATAGAATGAGGGAGGAGGAGCGCCGACAGGCGCGTAGTCAAGAGCCGCCCCACACCGGCAAGCGTTACCGTTTGCCGATGCTCCGGGCGCGCTGGCTGAAGCAGCTTTCAGCAAGAGCGCCGGTCTCTGCAAATGATGATCGTGAAGTCGCTTGTTTATTTATTGTTTATGGCACGACCCTGAGACGTCGCGCCGGCCACACCGAAAATTCGCGAGCGCCGCCGGAGGCAACATGAACAACATTTAATGCGGCGTCCATGGATAGTTCAGACGAGCAGGGGCAGGCTCGTGGCGATGATCGCTGCGCTCTAAGGGGGACGCCATGCCGATTATCTCGACTTTCAGATCGCTCGCGATTGCCAAGCTCACGTTCGCAATTTCCCTGGCCGCTGCTTGCGCATCTGCATCGGCTGCTTTATCCGCCGATCGCGAGTTCTGCCTGGACCGACAAGGTGACGACAATATCGCCGCGTGCACGCGCGCCATCGATGCCGGCACGGCGCACGGCGGCGACCTCGCGCGGCTCTACCTCAGCCGTGGCGTCGCGCACATGGACCGGTTCGATGTCACCGGGGCGCTGGACGACATCAATCGGGTGATCCGTCTCGACCCGACCTCGGCCGCCGCGCGGGACGCGCGCGGGCGCGTGTACAGGCTCAATCCCGATCGCGCCATCCTGGATTACGACGCCGCGATCGCTCTCGATGCAAATTATGCCCGCGCCTACGCCCATCGCGGCACCGCCTACTGGGTCAAAAGCGAGCCCAATCGCGCCGTCGCCGATTTCAACCAGGCGATCCGCCTCGACCCCAATGACGCCCAGGCCTATCTGGGCCGCGGCCTGGCGTTCCAATCCGCAGGCAGGCTCGACAGCGCGCTTGCCGATTTCGACGATGCCATCCGGCTCGATCCACAGAACCGCCTCGCGTATCTGGACCGCGGCCAGATCCATCAACGCAACGGCAACCCCGATCGCGCCATTGCCGATTATGACCAGGCGATCAAGCTTGGCGCTATCAGCCGCGTCTACGTGCTTCGCGGCATGGCCTACCAGGCCAAGGGCGACATCGACCGCGCCGTGGCCGACTACACCGAATCGATCAAGCGCAACCCGGACGACGCGTTCAGCTACCGGGCGCGCGGCCTCGCCAGATACGCCAAAGGCGACCGTGCCGGCGGCAACGCCGATCTCGCCACGGCGCGGAGCCTCTCGACAATTCTGGGCCTGACGATCCGCACATTCGCCGGCATACACGCGATCATCGGCCTCTTTGCCATCGTGGCGGGCGCCGTCGTGGTCTTTGCCATGCTGCGCTCGCGCCGCTATCCGCGCTGGGCCGCGTTGTTCTTCGCCGCCACTGGTCTCACCGCGGCGAGCGGCTTTCTATTTCGCGGCCCGCATTTCGGTCCGGCGTATCCGGCCGGCTGGATCACGCTCACACTGGTCGTCATGGCAATGCTGGCGCTTTACGTCGGCCGCCTCGCCAAATATTGGCTCTGGACCTACGTCGTCGCGACGCTCGCGGCGCTCTATCTGACTATGTTCATCGGGGTCAGGCAGTCCATCACCGAGGTACCGGGAGTGTTCAACATATTGCCGCTCGATCCGACACCGGTGTTTCTGGCCGGAGTGTTTGCGACGCTGGCGCTGTTCGTCGTGCTCGGAATTTTTGCGTTGTGGAAATATCGCCCGCCGACAAACGCTCGCACCGCGTGAACAGACCAAAGGCCTTCCGACAACGAGGAGCTGACATGACCGCGACAGCAGGAGAGTCTCCGCAATTGCACTCCTCAACTCTCCCGGTTTGCGCGAAAGCGGGTAGCGCCGGACTGGTCGCAGCCGCGCTGGTCGCCGCGCCGTTGCTGTTCGCCACCACGGTCAAATCCGCTCCCGACGAAGCGATTCAAGATGCCCAGGCGCTGCTCGACAAGACGCTGCACCGTGCCGAGTTCGGCGAGGTTACGCCGGGCGACGTGGCCCTGGCGCGCTACAATCTGTTGGAGATGAGATTGACGGCCGGGCAACTGTCGCTTGATGCGTTTTGCCGGGCGGCCGAGCCTGAGCTGAAAGCCGTCGCCGCGGACGTGGACGACGATCCGGTCGGGCAGAAGAAGCAGTGGCTCGATGCCATGACCGGCATGAGCGAGTCGACCGCCAAATGCCGCGCCGCGGCAGCCGCGACCGCAAGCTTGCTGTTCGATGCAAAGGACGTCCGTTATTCCGATGATGCGGTTCGGCAGGCGGAAGCCGCGCTCACTGCCGTACAGACTCGCGCCGCCCGCGGCGAAGCGATGCCGCTCGACGTATCGCGGGCGCGGCTCGCGCTCCTGCGGGCTCAATACGACGCCAACCAGGTTTCGCATGCTGCCTTTTGTCACGATGCCGTCGCGCAGGCGCGAGAACTCGTCAAGGCCGTGGTCGACGCCGAGGCCGTCGGCCAAACCTGGCTCGCCGACGAGATCGCCGCGCGGCGCAAGGTGTACGACGTCGAGGCGCGCTGTACCGGTTAGACTAAGCTCGCACTGGTGCTCTCTACCTTCGATCGCGCTCTTGCCGATCTCCCGATCGCGGTGTTCGCGCGTGATGCGGAGAAATGAAGACGGTGAGCCATTCTCGGACGTCGCTTCGCCCATCCGGGTTGCACGTGCTGCAAGCGCCTCTCAGAAAGCCGCGACCGAAGCGGCAATGACACCAGTTGCGCGCTCAACGCGAATCACTTACCGAGCGACCACAGCTCCAAAAAATGCGCAGCAGACAACGATGTTGGAGCTGATTGGAACTGAAGAACAACCGAGGGTGAGTTCCATGGATCGCGACTTGTCAGAGCGTATTCGCGAGCGCGCGTATGAAATCTGGATGGCAACTGGCTGCCGCCATGGCCAGGCAGAACAGCATTGGGTTACCGCCGAGCACGAGATCCTGACCGCACCGTCGCTCGCTGCGAAGGCCGCCGATGCTCCCAGTAAGGCAAATAAGCGCCGCGGCAACGCCAAGCGATCGAAAGAAAGCCTGCGCCAATAGGCCTAAAGGGCGCGTGCACGTCACCGCACGCTGAGCCTCCTTCGGCGCCACTGCCTTTGCTGGTGCGGCGCAGTGCGAGGACGGCTCAGCCGACTGCGCGAGACGCGTTCGTCGGGGAGCTACTCTTTCGCCCGCTCGGCGCCGGCGTAGCGCGCATACAGATTCTCGATCCGCTCGCGCCACATCGCCACGAACGCGCCGGAGGTCAGGCGATCGACCGACTTCCATTCGTGCTTGACCGACGGCAGCGTGTTCCACCAGATGGCGTGCTTGCACCAGCGCTCGCCCTTCACCAATCCCTCGTCGGTCGCGCACATCGACTTCCAGGCGATCCGCTCCGGATGGCTGACGTGTTGCGCGGCACCCTGCCATCCTTGCTGGTGGATCAAATAGAGATCGCTGAACGTCGGCTTTTTGTGCGTGACGGCTTCGAACATCGCCGCCTCGTTGATGAATTTGTACGCAGCCGCGACGGCATTGTCGCGCGGATTGGTGATATCGCCTAAGCCATAGCGAGCGAACTCGGCTTTGCTGAGCTGGAACAGACCGATATACGACCCTGTGCGCTGCTTGGGATCGAAATCGGATTCGACCTTGGCAACCGCTTTCATGAAATTATAGTCGATGTCGAACGCATCGGCGGCGCGCTTGATCTCCTCCAGCGGCGTCCCCAGCGGAATGTCGCTGAACGCCCGCAAGGCGATCTTCGCCGGTTTTTCCGGAGGCGGCAGCTCGGAATAGACGTAGTACTTGAGATACGGCAGCGCGCGCTTGGCCGCCGCATCGCCGCCGGCCGGCAACATGGAGCGGGCATCCTGAACGTGATTGTTGTCTTCCATCAGGGCCAGCGCAGGACCTTTAGGCAGTGCGCCCGTCACGTCGAGCGACGTCGGTGCGTTTGGCTCCAATGCACTGAATGCGGCGCCGATCAGGGCATTGGGCGACATGGCGCTGGCTTTGGCGACGACTGTTGTATTGGCCGCCGGGGCGGACTCCGCCGCCACCATCGCACTTGGCGATGCCGCGATCGGCTGCACGCCGGCGATCCGCCAGGCCGCAACAGCCCAGATCATCGCCGTCGCGCCGACGACGCAGCTCAATCGCCAGATTGTCATTCCCCCGACCGCATTTCCCCGACAGCGGATTGAGATTTAATTCTCATGGTGCGGGAACAATGAGACCCCAATGTGGCACGGTGAAACCCGGCCTATTTAAGGATTGCGGCGTCGTTGCCTGACGACCGCTCAGTCTGCTGCAGGGACATCGTCCGCAGCGGGCCATTTTATCTGCTAATCGTTTGGTTGCCGCGCGCATCTGCCGCAAGCGGCACTATTCTTGCTTTGCCGCGGCCCGGGACTTATCGTGACCCAGGGCGTGGGGCGGTGCATGGTTCTCGCGGTCGAGCGGCTCAGTAAGCGGTTTTCCGCGCACGGCCACGAAGCATGCCGGGACGTCTCGTTTAGCGTCGGTGAAAAAGAGTTCGTCGCCCTGATCGGTCCGTCAGGTTGCGGCAAGTCGACCCTGCTGCACATCGTGGCCGGACTGTCGCAGCCCTCGTCGGGCGCGGTGCGGTTGCGCGGCGACATCGTCGATGCGCCGAACCCGCAGATGATGTTCGTCTTTCAGCAATACACCAAATCGATTTTTCCCTGGAAGACGGTGCTCGACAACGTCTGTCTCGGCATCAAATACCGCATCAAGGCAAGCCGCGAGGAGATCGCGGAGCGCGCGCTGGCGCAGCTCAAGCTGGTCGGGCTCGAACGCTATGCCGGCTATTATCCGTATCAGCTCTCCGGCGGCATGCAGCAGCGCGTCGCCATCGCCCGCGCGCTGGCGCGGCGGCCGGAGATTCTGCTGATGGATGAGCCGTTCAGCGCGCTCGACGCCATGATGCGGGTCGAGCTGCAGGATCTGTTGCTGTGGCTGTGGCGCGAGTTCGGCTTCACCATCCTGTTCGTCACCCACGATCTCGACGAGGCGCTGTACCTCGCGCAGCGTGTGGTCGTGCTCAGCGCGTCGCCCGGCACGGTCGCCGAAATCGTCGACGTGCCGCTGCCCTATCCGCGCCATCAGGTCGAGACGCGGCGGCAGCCGGTCTATCTCGAGCTGCGCGAGCATCTGTACCGCTCCATGGTCGCGCAGGTGATGGCCGGCCGCACCGCCGAGGCGGAGGTGGCATGAGCCGCACCGTGCAGTGGCTCAAGACCTCGCGCGGCTCGGGCGTGATCCTGATCCTGCTCTTGCTGGCGCTATGGCAGTTCTCGGCGTTGTACGTGATGGACACGCCGACCTGGCCGCCGGTGACGCGCATTTTCCAGGCCTGGGTTTCCGACCTGCTCGACGGCACGCTGATCAACAACCTGGTGGCGACGTTCTGGCGGCAGATGCTGGGCTACTGGCTCGCCGTCGTGCTCGGCATCGGCGTCGGCCTGGCGATGGGTTATTTCCGCGTCGCCTATAATCTGATGGAGCCGCTGATCGAGGTGTTTCGGCCGATTCCGGGGCCCGCCTATTTGCCGGTGCTGGTGCTGTTCGTCGGCATCGGCGACGAGATGAAAGTCGTGCTGATCCTGGTCGCCTCGCTGTTTCCGATCCTGCTTAATACCTATAGCGGCGTGCGCGCGATCGATCCGGTGCAGTTCGACACCGCGCGCACGCTCGGCCTGACCACGTTGCAGACCCTGCGCGAGATCGTGCTGCCCGCCGCACTGCCGCAGATCTTGACCGGCATGCGCATCAGCCTCGCCATCTCGCTGATCCTCGCCATCCTGTCGGAGATGATCGTGTCGAACGACGGGCTCGGTTACTTTACTCTGCTTGCCGAACGCACCTTCAAGGTCCCGGACATGTATGCCGGCATCTTCACGCTCGCCATGTTCGGCTATGCGCTCAACCGGTTGTTTCTCTTCGGCGAAGCCAGACTGATACGCTGGCATCAGGAGAGCAGCGGCCGCCGCTAGTTTGCTTGACAAGGGAGGGTCGAATGTTCCGAACGCTTGCCTTGCTGTGCACTTTATCGATGGCGTTGCTCGCGCCCTGGGCGACCTCGCCCGCGGTGGCCCAGAACAAGCCGGCACCCGCGACCGTCCGCGTCGTCACGCTGCCGATCACCAATTTCACGCCGCTCCTTGTAGCGCGCGACAAGGGCTATTTTGCCGCCGAAAACCTGACGGTGACCTGGACCAACGTGGCGCAGGGCGCAGTGGCGATCGAGGCGGTGTTCGGCGGCAGCGCCGAGGTCGGCGGCAGCGCCATCTATGAGACCATGGTGGCGCGCGGCAACGGCCTCGATCTGATGTTCCTCGCCGCCGGTGTCCACATCCACGACACGCCGCCCGACAACTCCGCGCTCCTGGTACGCACCGACGGCTCGGTCGGCAGCGCTGCCGATCTGATCGGCCGGAAAATCTCGGTCGGCCTGATCAACAGCGTCAATTACGTCCACATGGTGGAGTGGCTGGAAAAGCGCGGCATCGATCCGAAGCGCGTCGACTTTCTGGAGATCCCGTTTCCGCAAATGGCTGACGCGCTGTTCCAGAAGCGCGTCGACGCGGTCTGGGCGGTCGAGCCGTTCCTCACCTTCATGACGCAGAGCGGCAAGGCCAAGGTGCTGGCCTATCCGTATATCGACAACATTCCCGGCATGGATATTTCCAACTACTTTGCCAAGGAAAGCTGGATCAAAGCCCATCCCGACGTGGCCGCGCGCTTCAAACGCGCCACCGATCGGGCAACGGACGACTTGGCGAAAATGCCGAAAGCGGAGCGCGACGACTGGGTGGCGAAATATACCGGCATGAAGCTCGACGTGGTCAAGAACGTCACGCTGCCGGTATTCGATACGCAGTACAATGTGCCCAGCCTCAAGGCCAATCTCGATCTGGCGGTCAAATACAAGATGACCAACAAGCCGTTCGACGTCGGCATCATGATCTTCAAGCCGTGATGGAGGCGACCATGCTGCAGACGTTGGCCGACAAAGTCCGCCCCGAGCACTGTGCGCTTTTGATCGTCGACGTGCAGAACGATTTCTGCGCCGAAGGCGGCGCCATGCATCGCGAGGGCCGCGATGTGTCGCTGGCCCAGGCCATGGTGCCGCGGCTCGCCGCGTTCGTCGACGCGGCGCGCGCCGCCGGGGTGACGTGCGTGTGGATCCGCAACGTCTACAATACCGGGCCGAACTGGTACCTCTCCGAGGTCTGGCTCGAGCAAGCGCAGCGCCGCCGCCGCGGCGCTTACTCATCGATCCCGGTGTGCGAACCCGGCCGCTGGAATGGCGACTTCTATCAGATCAAGCCCGAGCCCGACGAGGTGATCGTCACCAAGCATCGCTACGGCGCGTTCGAAAGCAGCGACCTCGATCTGGTGCTGCGCTCGCGCGGCATCCGCACGGTGATCATGACCGGCGTCGCCACCAATGTGTGCGTCGAGACCACGGCACGCCAGGCGTTCCTGCGCGACTACTACGTGGTGTTCACGAGCGACTGCACCGCGACCTACAGCCAGGCCGAGCACGACGCCACCTTGCACAACATCGACACCTTCTTCGGCGCCGTGGTCAGCGCCGACGAGGTGCGCGCCTGCTGGCCCGCGGCGACCGCGCGCCTGCGCGCCGTCACCTGATCGACTCGCTATCCAAAAAGCTGGAAGTCATGACCGAGAGACCACGCATCGCCCATTTCGCCGGGCCCAATGCGACCATTCAAAACAGCCCGCCGCTCGTCACCAGCAACAAGGCGCGCAAGAAATTCGGCCTGCCGCTGCTGACGAACCCAGACAGCACGCCGGCACGTTTCGACGTGCTACGGCCGCAGCGGCTGGCCGCACCGGCAACGCTCTATGTCGAGCAGTTCAGCGCCCATCCGCTGGAGCGCGATGCCGCCGAGCTGTACGGACCGCCGGACGGCTATGTCGATGCCCAAGGCCGCTTCCACAAGGAGCGGCAAGGGCCGGCCGACAAGCCGGTCTATGAGATCACGCTGTCGCCCGACGATGGCGTCTATCCCCTACCCTACATGGCGCGCCAGGCCGATGGCCGTGCCTGGGACGAGGAGTGCGCCGCACCGGGCGCACCCGAGGACCGCGCGCGACAAATTTTTTATCCGGACGGTGCGCGCATCTTTGAGGAAGTCGATCGCCTCGGCATCGGCGAGAAGGGCCTCGGTAATCTCATCTCTTCGCAGGCCGATGTCGATTTCTATCGCGCTTTTCCACCTGCCGGTTACACCAAGGGACTGCCGGCGGCCGAACGCACGGACATCGGCGATGGCGACATCGTGCCGGAGCGGCGCGGCCGCGATTTCTTCCCGTACAAGCCGTATCACCTCGACGCCCACGAGCCGCGGCTCGGTCTTGCGCGCATCACCAATATCGTGCAGCGCACGCTCGGCCGCGGCGCCTACCAGGGCGGGATTTGGACGCAGGGCAGTCCGCGGATCGAGGAGACGATCTATTGGCTGCACCTGTTGCTCGATTGCAGCGTGCCGCTTTGCGGCAACGCGGCGCAGCGGCCGCACGGCATGGTCAGCGCCGACGGCGCCAAGAACTTGATCGACTCGGTGGACTACATCGTCTCGCGCGTCTGGGCCGACGACGGCGGCAAGAATCGCGCCGGCATGGTGCTCATTCAGGAGCAGCAGATTTTCGCGGCGCGCGACGTGCAGAAGGGCGACGCCCGGCCGGGCGGCTATGTGACGACCGGCGGCCATGGCGGCGTCATCGGCGCCGCCGGCTATGACGGGCCACCGCGGCTGACTTACCTGCCGCAGACGCGGCACAGCTATTTGTCGGGGGTCAACGTCACGCGGCTGCCGGCGAAGACCGTTGGCGTGCGCGGCGACGGCGGCAAGTTGCAGGCCGTCGAGGTGCCGATCAAGGACGGCGCCGGCACGCTGGTCGATACCGCCATTCCGAAAGTTGTCATCGTCAAGGACGGCACCTACGACAGCGACGATTTCGATATCGACCTCGAGCGCGAGATCGATCTGGTGGCGCGCATGGAGCACAATCTGCGCCATGCGCCGCTCGCCGGCTTCGTGGTCGAGGGCCTGTCGCCGTACGGCATCATGACCTCGAAGGCGCGGCATCGCCTGATGCTGCGCGCCGTGCACTCAGGCATGCCGGTGGTGCGCGTCGGCCGCGGCAACAATGCCGGCTTCTCGCCGCGCCGCGACCGCTTTATCGGTGGCGGCAATCTCACTGCCACCAAGGCCCGCCTATTGCTGATGGCCTGCCTGATGAAGTTCGGCAGCCTGCCCCCTGCCGCCGATCCGGATCACCCGACGGATGCTGAAGCCGACGCGGTGCGCCGCGCGGTCTCGGCGTATCAGGCGGTGTTCGATACGCACTGAGCCCGCGCCAGCGCCAGCAGCACGTCGTCGGCTCCCGGACGCGCCAGGATCGACAACCCGACCGGAAGACCGTCGACCGCAGCGAGCGGCAGGCTCACTTGCGGCGCGCCGAGCGTGGCCGAGATCGTCGTGAGCGTGCTGATGGCGTTGCGCTGCGCCCACATGGTTGAGCGCGGCTGGCCGATGGGCGGCGCCGGAAACGGTGCGGTCGGCAGGCAGAGGATCGTGTCGTCGGTGAGCAACGCGAGCAATTCGCGCCGCCGTGCCGCCTGAAAGTCGCGTGCCGCGGCGAGTGCCGCGTCCGACGTGTCGCGGCCGCGCACGAAATTGTCGGCGATGTCGAAAGCGAGCCGCGGGTTTGTTTGGTCGATCCAGGGGCCGAACGTGGTCCAAGCCTCGCGGCCCTGAATGGCGCGCTGATGCGCAGTCCAGTCCGACAATGGCACGGTCGCGGAGACCGGCCGGCTCTCGTGGCTGTCGAACAGCGCTTTGAGCTTCTCCACCGCCGGCGCCAGCGCCGCCTGCGTGGTTGGCTCGGCAATCGCAAACGCGTCCGTGGCGACGATCAGATGGCGCGGCCGTGATGCGCGCGACAGATCGATGCCGAACAAAACCTGACCGATGCGGCCCAGCAGATCGGCGTCGCGCGCGAACCAGCCGATGGTATCGAAGCTCGGTGCCTGGCCGACCATGCCGTCGAGCGGCAAGCGGCCGTGCGTCGGCCGGATGCCGTAAAGTCCGCAAAAGCTCGCCGGGATGCGCACGGAGCCACCGGTGTCGGTGCCGAGCGCAAAATCCACCAAGCCGCCGGCGACCGCCGCGGCCGACCCGCTCGACGAGCCGCCCGGCACGCGCCCGGGCGCGCGCGGATTGGTCGGCGTGCCGTAGTGGGCGTTCTCGCCGAGGATGCCGCGCGACAGTTCGTCGGTGTGGGTCTTGCCGACCATGGCGGCACCGGCGTCGACCAGCATTTGCACAACTGGCGCGGTGCGCGGCGCCGGCGCGTGGGTGCGCAGCCAATCCGGATTGCCGGCGCCGGTGACGTGGCCTTCGATGTCGAATAAATCCTTGGCGGCGAATGTCAGCCCGGCGAGCGGGCCGCCGGGCGCGTTTTTCAGGACGGCGGTCGCATGCGCGCAGAATGCGTTCAGCGGATCGGGCATTGCTCAAGCATCATTCGCGCGCCACGGCGTTGATCGCGGCCTCGTCGGTCGGCAGGCCGGCGATTTCGCCGAGCGTGATCGGCTTGATTGGCGGCCGCAGGCGATAATAGCCGACCTTGTCGCAAGCCACGCCCCGCGCCTCGGCAATCATCTCGGTCACCGTCAGCCCGCAGAAGCGGCCCTGGCACGGCCCCATGCCGCAGCGCAGGAACGCCTTCATCTGATTGGGCCCGGGACAGCCGAGCGCCACGGTGTCGAGAATCTGGCGCGCGGTGACTTCCTCGCAGCGGCACACCACGATATCGCCGCGCGGCCGGCGAAAATCCGCGGCCGGCTGATACAGCAGATCGAGAAAGGCGCGGCCGCGCTCGTATCGTTGCAGGGAGTGCCGCGCCGTACGTTCCTCCTCGGCGAGCAAATGCTTGCCAGTCAGCGCGCGCACGGCCGCAATGCCCGCAAGCCGGCCGCGCGCTGCGGCCGCTTCGGCTCCGGCGATGCCGGCGCCGTCGCCCGCGATGGCGATGTGCGGGACGTTCGTCGCGCCGTATCGGTCGACGCACGGCACGAAGCACAATTGCGTGTCGCTCCAGCGGTGCGCGACGTTGGCTGACATGGCGAGGTTGACATTCGGCACTACGCCCTGATGCAAGAGCAGCGTGTCGGCCGGGAGCCGCTCCTGCTGGCCGCGCCGCGTCCGGCAGATCACCGCCTCGACGCGCTCGCGCCCTTCAGCCTTGATCTCGACGACGCCGCGGATAATCCGCACGGCACGGCGCACGGCACGCATGAGCCGCAAGCCCTTGGCGAGATACGGCGACGCCGCAAATCCTGCAGCGTGGCGCAGCGCGCGGCTCCAATTCGCCGAGGCTGTAGTGTCGAGGATCGCGTCAAGCCGCACGCCGGCGTTCAAATATTGCCATGCCAGGAGCCAGAGCAGCGGCCCGCATCCGGCCAACACGGTACGGCCGGTCGGTGCGAGGCCCGATGTCTTGAGCAAAATCTGCGCGGCGCCCGCGGTCATCACACCCGGCAAGGTCCAGCCGGCAATCGGAAACGGCCGCTCGATCGCGCCGGTGGCCAGAATGGTGCGCGTCACGCGAATTTGCCGGCTGACGCCGCCGATCGAGACGGCGATCTCATCGGGACGCAGCAAGCCCCAGACCGTGGCGCTGGGCGCGTATTGCGCGCCGCTGGCGAGCGCCGCGCGCACCAGCGCTTCGCCGCGCCAGTAATCGGGGCCCAGCACGGTATCGCGCGCCAACGGCGAATTGGTGATGCCGCGGTAGATCTGGCCGCCGGGATTTTGCTGATCGTCCAACAAAACGCAGCGCAGGCCCGCCTGCGCGCATACCATCGCGGCCGCAAGCCCGGCCGGGCCGGCGCCGACCACCGCAACGTCGTAACCTTCGTCGAGCGCGCCGGCGGCCATCATGTGCCGTATTCCCGCTTGCCGCGCTGCGTCTCGACGCGCATGCCGTCGCGCACCGGCGTCAGGCAGGCCTGCCGGTTGGCGACGCCGTCGATCATGACCAGACAGTCGAAGCACACGCCCATCTGGCAATACGGCCCGCGCGGCGCGCCCGACACGGCGCTTAAGCGGCAGGCGGCGTGGCCGGCGGCGAGCAGCGCCGCCGCGACGCTGTCGCCGCCGCGTGCCGGCGTAGCGACGCCGTCGACGACGATGGTCAGCGCGCGGCGGCTTTCAGTTAATCGCCGGAACATCGAAGCGCCGCGTCGCGAAAGCGCCGAACCCGTCGTTTGGCGCGACACCGGTATCGATCCACGGCGGCAGCGCCAGCGCATGGGCGCCGGCCAACGTCACGCCGCTATGGCAGGTGGCGACAAACGCGCCGGGACACGCCTGCGACCGATCGTAGATCGGGTAGCCGTCCTTCGGCATCACCCGCAGTGCCGCCCAGCACCGCACCACGTTGAGCCTGGCGAGATGCGGAAACATTTTCACGGCGCGGTCCGCCTCCACCGCCAGCACCGCGCTGCCGACCGAGGTATCGAAGCCGGCCTCCTCCACCGAGTCGCTGATCATGACGCTGCCCTCGTCGGTCTGGCGCACGGTGTGCACGACGTAAGGCATGAACGGCGCGGTTTTTTCCGTGACCATGATCTGACCGCGCTGCGGCCGCACCGGCACGTTCATGCCGACCATCGGCCCGAGCCGCGCATTGCCAAGCCCGGCGGCGAGCACGATTTTGGATGCTGCGATCACATCGGTGCCACCGGCGCCGGCATGCAGCCGGAATTCACCACCGCGCGGCTCGATGCGCTCGACCGCGCGTTCGGGAAAATAACAGCCGCCACGCTTCTGAAAAGCGACGTGCAGCGCGCGCAAAAGGCGCAAGGCGTTCACATGGCCGTCGAGCGGGCAAAAGCTGGCGCCGGCCACCTCGGGCCCGACCTGCGGCAGCATGCGGGCGACCGCGGCGCGATCGAGCATCTGATAGTCGAACGGTACCATGCCGGGCTGGTTGTGCAGCCGCTTGATCTCGTTGGCGCGGCTTTCGGCCTCGCGCTCCGACAGCAACAGATGCAAGCCGCCGGTCTGCTGCAGGCATACGTCGAGCCCGGTCTCGTCGCGCAAGGTCGCGGCGAGCTGCGGCCAGACGTCGGCGGAGTAGCGCGTCCACAGCGCGTATTCGGAGAGCCCGCTGCCCTTGCTCTGCACCCAGACCAGGGCGAAGTTGCCGCGCGAGGCGCGGTACGCGATGTCGCCTTCGTCGAGCATCGCCACCGTGCGGCCGCGCCGTGCCAGCCCCCAGGCAAGCGCGGCACCGACCAGTCCGCCGCCGATCACCGCGACATCGAACTCGTTGCGCTCGCCGCCCGGCATCGGAGCCCCTGAGCCAATCATGCAGCGATCCACCACCGCCCTTGCACCAACGGGCGGTTGGCCAGTCGGCGTCCGGTGGTATAAGGCCATTTGGGGCTCAACGGCTCAAGGGGGCAGCATGCCTATCGACGTGCACGCGCACTACGTGCCGCATCGGCTCATCGACACGCTCGAGGAGCATGCGCGCGATTACGGCGTATCGCTGGTCAAGACGCCGCCGCAATGCGCGCTGCATTTCGATTACGGCCTGAAGATCCGTCCGTTCTTTCCCAAGCTGATCGAGCCGGTCGAGAACCGTCTCGCCGGCATGGCGGCACAGGGCGTCACCACCCAGGTGCTGTCGGTCTGGCCCGACATTTTCGCCTATGGCCTGCCCGCACCGGTCGGCGCGCGCTGGCACCGGCTGCTCAACGAATGCCTCTCGGAATTATGCAACAAGCATCCGGGCGAGTTCGCGCTGTTTGCGTCGGTGCCGCTGCCGGACGCGGCCGCCGCCGCGCGCGAGGCCGAATATGCGATGAAGCAGCTCGGCGCTGCCGGGCTGATCGTTGCCGCCAATGTCGAGAACGTCAATCTCGGCGAGCTCAAGCTCGACGAATTCTGGGATACGGTGGTCAAGCTCGACGCCCCGGTCTTCATCCATCCGGTGCAGGCGATGCCGTCGCCGCGCGTCGCCAAATTCGCGCTGGTGCAGATCGCCCAATATACGTTCGATACCACGCTGTGCGTCGGCTCGCTGATTTTTTCCGGCGTGCTCGATCGCTTTCCGACCTTGCGCCTCATCCTGTCGCACGGCGGCGGCGGGTTTCCGTATCTGCTCGGCCGCTTCGACTGCATGCATGCGCGCATGGACCGCGCCGGCCAGGGCGACGTCGCCGAGGCCGCACCGTCGGCCTACGTGCAGCGCTTCCACTACGACACCATCCTGCACAATCCGATGCAGCTGCGCTGGCTCGCCGAAGCCGCCTCGACCGACCGCATCGTGCTCGGCAGCGATTACTCGTTTCCGCCGGCCGATCTCGATCCGATCGCCACGGTCCGCAAGGCCGGCTTTGCCGACGCGGACGTGGCGAAAATCTTGGACGGCAATGCGCTCAAGCTGATGCCGCGGCTCGCCGCGCGGTGATTTTAAGGATGACTTAGGGAGAGAAGCCATGGACCTGGCAATGACGGGCAAGAAGGCGGTCGTGACCGGCGGCAGCGCGGGCATCGGCAAGGCGGTGACGTGGTCGTTCGCGCGCGAGGGCGTCGATGTCGCGATCTGCGGACGACAAAAGGGACCGCTGGAAGAAACCGCCGCGGAAATTGCCAAGGCCACCGGTCGCAAGATCTATCCGATCCCGGCCGACCTGACCAAGCCGGGCGACGCCGAGAACTTTATCAAGCAGGCCCATGCCGCGCTCGGCCGTATCGACATCCTGGTCAACAATGCCGGTTCGGCGCCGGGCGGCGTCATCGAGCACCTGAAAGAAGAGGAATGGGCGAGCGCGCTGCAGCTGAAATTCATGGGCTATGTGCGCTGCATGAAGCACGTGCTGCCGATCATGCAGAAGCAGAAGAAGGGCCGCGTCGTCAACGTCATCGGCAATGACGGCGTCAAGGTGTCGTACTGGGAGGTCGCGCCGGGCGCCGCCAACGCGGCCGGTCAGAACCTGACGCTGTCGCTCGCCTCGCAATACGGTAAGGACAATATCAGCTTCGTCTGCGTCAATCCGGGGCCGGTGCGCACCGAACGCTGGGTCGGCCTGGTCAAGGCGATGGCGCGCGACATGAACATGTCCTACGACGAAGCCGACCAGCTGGCGCCGGCCAGCATCCCGCTCGGCCGCATCGCCGAAAGCGAGGAAGTGGCCAACCTGGTGACGTTCCTCGCCTCCGACCTCGCCCACTTCGTCAACGGCACCATGATCGAGATCGACGGCGGCCAGGACAAGCCGCTGATGGACAAGATCCGCGACCGGTGAGTGAGACTGAATTGAGGGAGAAGAAATGCAAAAGGCTCTTTTCGCGCTGCTCACGGCCTTGTTGATCGGACTCTTCTCCCCGCCAAGCCGCGCTCAGGCCGCTGAGTGCAATGCCACCGTGGATACCCTTAACGCTGCGGGAATTAAATATAACACGCACAGGCCGACAGTGTGGTCGGTCGACTTGAAGCGCAATAATATTGGAAACATGAGAGTCATCCTTTCGTGTGATAACGATTCCGAGATTCTCGTCACTTTTGTCATCGTCGCCAAGAAGACAAACATTCGAAAAACAATGGAGTTCATGGATGCGGTGGCTCACGCAAATCAGACCTATGATTACGTCAAGTGCGGCCTAGACAAGGATGACGATTTGTTCGTGAGAATAGATTTTCCTATGCGTTTGCTCGATTCTCAGGAGATGAAAGCCATTGTCGATCAGGTGGCCGATGCCGCTGACGCGCTCTTTCCTTCAGTGAAGCAGTTTGTCGCTCGCTGACTTTGCGCGATGCGGCACATTGGCGCTCGAGCGAGCCTGGCTCGGCATAATTGATCGCTCGCCAACCAACGGCCGAAGAAAAGCTGGGTGCTTGGGGAAGAGTGGCCGCTCACAACAAAAAATCCTGGTTCTCCAGGCCGAACATGACGGCACCCCAGTTGCCGCCGTAGAACTCGTACTGATTGGAGATGTGCTGGCGCGCCGCCATCAGGTCGGCGAGGATGCGGCCGAACGGCAATTCATCCGACAGACCGGCGGCGCCGGTCGCCTTGAAGATGCGCGCGGCCAACAGCGTGCAGCGCTCGACGACCGAACTCGATTGGAATTTATATCGTAACCGCAAGTCGAGCGGCGGCGTCTCGGCGCGGCGCGCGTAATCGTGCAGCACGCCGCAATTGCGTTGCAGCGTCATGTGCATCTCGTCGAGCGCCGCCGCGGTTTCCGCGCAGAGCAGCTGGACGATCGGATTGTCGGCCGACCGGCCGCCGGCGCGCGACACGCGCTCGCGGCTGTAACGAACAAACGCATCGAGCATGGCCTGCAGCGCGCCGATCGCGGCCGTCGACACACCGCGCACAAAGATTTGGCCGAACGGCACGCGGTAAAGGTTCGACGTATTGACCGCTTGCCCGGCGCCCTCGAGGGCGAAATTGTCCTGCAGGCGCTGCACGCGGTAGGCCGGCACGAATGCGTCGTCGACAACAATGTCGATGCTGCCGGTGCCCTGCAGGCCGGCGACCTGCCAGTTGTCGACCGTGCGATAGTCGCGGCGCGGCACGACGAAGAAGTGCCAATCGGGCGGCGCACCGTCGGCACGCACCATGCCGCCCAGCATCGCCCAGTCGCAATGCTCGCAGGCGCTGGCGTAGCGCCAATGGCCGCTGAGGCGGAAGCCGCCGTCGACCGCGACCGCCTTGCCGGCGGGCATCGTCGACGAGCAGATGAGGGCATCGCTGTCGTCGCCCCAAACCTCCTGCGCGACGCGGTCGTCGATCAGGCCGAGAAACCAGGTGACGGCGCCGAGCACGCCAAAGGCCCAGCCGGCCGACATGTCGCCTTCGGCCAGCGCGATCTCGATGTCGTAGAAGGTGCCGAGATCCATCTCGTAGCCGCCCCAGCGCTTGGGCTGGAGCACGCGCAACAAGCCGGCGGCCCGCATCTCCGCCATGGTCGCCGGCAAAATTCCGCGGCGTTCTTTCTGCGCGATGGCGCGCTCGGCCAATGCCGGAATCATCGCGCGGGCGCGCGCAATCAGCTCCGCCGGTGCGGGCGCCGGCGCCGTGGCGCGGATGGGACGAGGCTCCATGCGCTGGAAAAGTGACGCCGATTACAGCGGCGCGTCAACTCGGCCGTTGCGGCCGCGCCAACCCCGATCAAGGCATGTGAAACATCAGCAGCTGATCGGTTGCGCCGCCGTCGCCCGGGGTCAGCGAGCCGCCGACGAAATACGCAGCGTCGCCGATGCGATCGCCGCCAAATCCGTGCCGCCCGTGCGGCATCGGTGCCAACGTCGTCCAGCCGTCGGTCTTCGGATTGTAGGCCTCGTTTTCAGGAAAGGTGTGATCGGGCGGCAGCTCGCCGCCGAGCACCATGATCAGACCGTGGTAATCCGCAACGGCGATGCCGCTGCGCGGGGTCGGCAACGGCGCCGCCTCGGTCCAGCGATCGGTGGCGGGATCGTAGACGTCGTGCCGGCCGGTGCGGTCCGCAGGCCGGCCCGTGCGGCCGCCGATGACGTGCATTTTGCCGTCGACCGCGATCACCGCCAGATGGTCGCGCGCGAGCGGCAGCGGTGCGGCCGCGCTCCAGGTGCCGGAGCGGATATCAAAGGCTTCGTGCGCGGCGACCACGGCACCGTCTGGGCCGCGGCCGCCGATCACATGGATTTTGCCGTCCACCAGTGCGGCGCCGGCTGCACCGCGCGGCGTCGGCATCGGCGGCAGGATTTGCCAGGCGTTGCGCGCCGGATCGTACGCGAAGGCCGCGTTGCTGGCGTCCTTGTGGACCGGAGTGGCAAAGCCGCCGAAGGCGTAAATCTTGCCGCCGGCCACCGCGACCGCCAAGTGATCGCGCGCTTGCGGCAGTGGCGCCGCGGCACGCCACACGTTTGTCTGCGGATCGTATTCGTCGTGATCTGCGACTGATTTGTTGTTCACCACGCCGCCGAGCGCATGGAGCTTACCATCGAGCGCCGCCGTGGCCACTTCGGCACGGACCGCGGGCAGAGGCGCTTTCATGGTCCATGTTCCGGGCGGAGCCTGCCCGCGAACTTCGTCGGTGGCGGTCAAACACCCGATTGCGCCGCCGAGCACGACAGCGGCGAAGGCTATACGAAAGCGCAGCCGCGTTGCCGCCGAATCACCCGTCACGGGTACCTGCTTACAGTTCAGATCTTCAGCGCCCGCGTATTGTCGTCGAACAGTTCGTCGACCGCGATGCGGCGCTCGATCAGCTTTTGCCGGTGGCAGAAGTCGATGATGATCTCCAGAATCGGCCGGCAGGCCTCGACGCCGAAACGATAGGGATCGAGCGGCGCGCCGTCAGCGAGACCGGCGGCGCGCTTGCTATCGTGCAGCTTCTGAAAGACCTCGCGCACCACGTCCGGCCGCGACCGCGACAGGCTCTCGCGCACCACCACCATGTGGTTGATCGGCACGCCACCGTGCTGCTCGGCCCAGCGCTTCGCTGCGGCCTCATGATCGGGAATGAGGTACTTGAGTCGCGGATCGGGCAGCTTGTCGCCGACGATGGCGGCGTCGATCTCGCCGTCGAGCAGCATCTGCACCATGTCCTTGCCCTGCGGCGCGCGCTTGACGACGGCCGGATCGTGGTATTCGGCGACATGTGGATCCTCGAAGGTGACCCATTCGATGGAATCGATGTCGATGCCGTAGTCGGTCCCCAAAATCCCGCGCACCCAGCAGCCGGTCGTCACCGTATAGGCGCGCACGCCGACGCGCTTGCCGTTCAGCTCGGTGGGTTTCAGCACGCCGCGCTCGCCGTTATAGGCGATGGTGTGATGCTGGCCGCGGCTGACGACGACGGCCGGAATGAGCACGTAGGGCTTGTTGAAGGATTTCGCCTGCAGATAGGTCGCGATCGCGAGCTCGGCGACGTCGTATTTGGCGTCGCGCACCACCGACTTGAACAGGGTGTTGGCGACCTTGACCTCGGCAAAATCGAAATCGAGGAGGTCGGACGGCTTTACCGCGCCGTTCTTGAGCGGCTGGGTGTTGGCATAATTGCCCAGCATGGTGTGCAGCTTGAGCTTGGTTGCGACCGTCATGCGACGTTTCCCTTTTACTTTTTCGCTATCATTTGGCCAGCACAGGATAGAGCGTGAGCGCGGTCTTGCCAAAAATCCAGTCCTGATCGGATGGCTTGGCGAACCCGAACGCCTTGCGGCCGGCGCTCAGGATCTCGGACAGCGTGCCGGTCGAATTCGGGAAGTTCGAGCCCCAGGCGATGCGCGATGCGCCGAAAGTGTCGACGACTTTGCCGAAATAGCTGTCGGGCGCGCCTTTGCCCCAGCTCTTCGGCTGCCAGTTGACCGGCGTGATCTTGAGATAAAGCTGCCGGTATTTGGCGAGCCCGAAAAAGTCGGCGGCTGCCCTATAGGGTGGCCCGTCCTCGAACGGCGCACGCGCCAGATGATCGAGGATGATCGTCACCTTGGGGAATCGGTCCATGATCTGGCGCAACAGCGGCAGGCCTTCGTGCTTCATCTGCATGCACACCGGAATGTTCTTCGCCGCTGCGTGCTCCCAGAACGGATAGGTCTTGGCATCGACAAACCAGGTGGACTGATCCGGCAGGGTCGAGCCCGAGGTGAACAGCCGCATGCCGGTGCAGCCGCGGCCCAGCCAATAGTCGAACGTCTTCACCGCGTCGGGCGCCATGACGTCGATCGAGTACACGCCGGTGAAGCGCGACGGCACCGCGGCGACGGCATCGGCCACGTAGCTGTTATCGTAGCCGTAGGCGGTCGAGGAATGCACGATCGCAGACTTGTCGACCCCGGCCTCATCCATCGCCTCGATCATGTCCTGGTACGTGGTTGGCCGCTCGCTCGACCAGGTCGATTGGGTGCCGCCCAGCGGGTCGAGCGGATAACGCTTGGTGTCCGGCGAAACGATGTGGGGATGGATGTCGATGACGGGCATGGGCTCACTCGCGTTTGGATGGGCGTAATTCAAGGATCGATCTGGACGAAGACATGATCGAGCTGCGGGCGCGACGGTATCAGTTTCTGTTGCAGGCTGTAGGTGACCAATGCGTCGATGCTCGCTCGGTTCGCCGCCACGCCGTAGGGCAGCGGATCGTCCATCAGCGAGAGAAAGTTGCCATAGCGCTTGTCCTCCGAGGCCTCACTTACGCGGCCTGCCTTCAGCCCCTCGAGATAAGGCTTCTTTGCCGCCACGAACGCGTCCATGAGCGCACGCGGCAGCCCCGGATGATCCCTGATGTGCTCGTCCTTCACCACGATGAGGCCGTGTATCGGATAAATGCCGGTGCGGCGATACCAGCCGGCCTCGACCTCTCCCACATCGGCGATCAATTCAGGATAGGTATCCGCAGCGGCCACTGTTGCGGCGGCTTTGTCCCAGCCGCTGACTGGCGGACCGGCGCGGCCGACGCCGGCGGGGCCGGTAAATCCGGCCTGGATTTCGCCCGCCTTCATCATGCTCTGCAGCGACTTGCCGTCCGGCGCATGCATCACGTTGGGCGGCAGCTTCAAGGTCGTGACGTGTTCCTCGTCGTCGACCACCCAGGTGACCTTGCCGGAGTCGAGGCCGTATTCGTTGACGAAGATGCCGCGCGTCCACACGCCGGTCGTCACCGAATAGGCGCGCACGCCGACCTTCTTGCCTTCGAGGTCTTTCGGCACCTTGATGCCGGCATCCGGCCTGACCACGAAGCCGCCGTGATGAAAGCGCCGCATCAGGAAAATCGGCAGCGCGATGAACGGGGCGCCGAGGGCGCGGGCGATCATGTAGGTGGTCGGCGCCATCTCGCAGATGTCGAACTCGAGGTCGCGCACCATGCGGCGGAACGCGCCGATGATCGGCTTCACCTGGACGAAATCGGCTTCGATGCCTTCGATCGGCACCGCGCCCGACTTGAGCGCGCTGGTATGACCGTAATCGGCAATCGCAATCTTGAGCCGCGGCGCTTGCGCCATTCGATCCTCCGGAAACGCTCATTGACTTGACGAAATGCGCTTACTGTTTGGGAATGCCGGCCTTGTCGATCACCTGCCGCCACTTGGCGATGTCACTCACCAGTCGATCGTGCATCTGCTGCGGCGTGCTGCCGCGCGCCTGGATGCCGAGCCGGCTCATCTTTTCCTGCACGTCCGGTGCGGCGAGCGCGTGATTGATGGCGGCGCTGAGCGCCTGCACGATTTCGTCCGGCAGGCCTTTCGGCCCGGCAATACCGTTCCAGCTGGTGACGACGTATTGGGGGTAGCCGCTCTCCTTTGCGGTCGGCACGTCCTTGAGCAGCGGATCACGTTCCTCGTCCGATGTGGCGATGATGCGCAGCCGGCCATTGGTGATTTCGCCGATGTAGCCGGCGTAATAATCGAAGCCGAGATCGACGTCGCCGCGTAAGAGCGCCGTCACCAGGTCGGGCGTGGTCCGATAGGTGATGATGGTGTATTGGGCGCCGGTCACCTGCTGAAACAAATGCGCGGACAGATTCTGCGTGCTGCCCGGATTGATGGCGCCGAGATTGAGCTTGCCGGGATTTTTCTGCGCCGTCTCGACAATGTCCTTGAGCGATTTATGCGGCGAGGTGGCCGGCACGGCGAGCAGCATCTCGAAGCTCGCGGCGACCGAGACCGGAACGAAGTCCTTGAGCACGTCGAACGGCAGTTTGGTGAACAGCGAAGCGCTGATGGTCTGGCCGTTGCCGATCTCGGCGAGCGTGTAGCCGTCGGCGCGGCCGCGCCGCGCTTCGGTCATGGCCATGATGCCGCCCGCGCTGGGACGGTTCTCGATGACGAATTGCTGCTTGAGCTCCGTGCTGAGCTTGTCGGCCATGACGCGCATGGTCAGGTCGCCGACCCCGCCAGGACCATAAGGCACGAAGATGCGCACCGGCTTGTTCGGATAATCCAGCGCCGCCGCGGCTTTTACCCCGAGACATGCGAACGCCGCCATCGACGCGGCTCCCGCGACAAATGAGCCTCGCGAGAGCCGGAGGTCGAATTGGCGGCGCAATCGCTGGTCATCCATGCACGTCCTCCCTCTGTGCCGCAGGCCCCCATCATGGACGCCGGCCAATATAGCTTGCCGCTTTGGCGCGCAGATGCAATCTGGCTATTCCCGCCGCGCAGAGACCGATCGAGACCTCGCAATGCCAGCAAGTCTGCCAGTCCTGGTGGTCGAGGACGATGTCTGGACGCGCCTGATCGGCGTCGTTCTCGATCCGATGACACCGCAAGAGCGTTTCGCGGCATTCGCGGATTTCATGACGCCGGATCTGCCGGATTTTGGCGGCTGGTGCGATCAGGTGCGGGCGGCGGCAGGGCCGCTGTTCCCGAGCGACGTCAGGCTGGTCGCCTCCACAGCGGAGCTGCGCGACAATCTCGCCGCCGCGCAGGCGATCGTCACCGAAGCGCTGCCGATCGGCGAAGCGGAGCTGGCGTCGGCGCCGCGGCTCAAGGCCGTGCACAAATACGGCATGATTTTTCGCAACATCGACGTGGCGGCGTGCGCCGCGCGCGGCATCAAGGTGCTGGGCGTTCGCCGCCGCGCCAACGTCCAGTGCGCCGAGCATGCCTTCGCGCTCATGCTCATGCTGGCGCGCCGCGCCGGCGAGCTGAACGGGCTGATCAGCGTCGAACAGCTTGCCGGCCGCGAGGGTCCTTACAAGCCGTTCGACCGGCGCCACACGCCCAACGCCAATTGGGGCCGCTTCTCCGGCCTGCGGCCCCTCCACGGCAGCACCATCGGCATCGTCGGGCTGGGCGAGATCGGCCGCGAAATCGCCTCGCGCGCCGCCGCATTCGGCATGACGGTGCTTTATTTCCAGCGCAGCAGATTGCCGCAGGCCGAAGAGGCGAATTTCAAGGCAAACTATCGGCCGTTGGAGTCACTGCTCACCGAGAGCGACTGGATCGTCCCGCAGCTGCCGCTCGACCCATCGACACGGCACTTGTTGAACCGCGAGCGCTTGGCGCTCGTCAAGCATGGCGCTTGCATCGTCAATGTCTGCCGTGCCGAAATCATCGAACGCGCGGCGCTGCTCGACGCGTTGCGCTCTGGACGGCTCGGTGGCTTCGCGCTCGATGTGCAGTATGAGGAGCCCGGCCGGCCCGATGACGAGCTGCTGTCGTTCGACAATGTCGTCCTGATGCCGCACATGGCCGGTTCGCCGCGCTTCAACGGCTTGCAAGACATCGAGGACGTGATCACAGGATTGGCGCGCGCGCTCGCCGCGTGACGCGTTAGCAAAGGAGAGACGCAATATGCCGGCTCGAGCGATGGTGAAATATGCGACCGCGGCTTTGGCGGTCTTGACGATTTTGACTGGCCGGCAGCCGGCAAGCGCCCAGACCTATCCGAACAGAAAGATCACCATCGTGGTCGCCTTCGCGGCCGGTGGCATTGCCGACACCATGGCGCGGCTTGCCGCGCAAGGCTTGAGCGACCGGTTGCACCAGAGCGTCGTGGTCGAGAACAGGCCCGGCGCCGGTGGCAATATTGCGGCGGCGCTGGTGGCGCACGCGCCGGCCGACGGCTACACGCTCCTTGCCACCACGACCGCGCTCGCCATCAACGAGACGCTGTTCGAGAACAAGCAGTTCGCAGCGGGCGACCTGAAGACCGTGGCGATGGTGGCGTCGAGCCCCGAAGCGCTGGCGACCAGCGCAAAAAACCCGGCCACCAACCTGCCGGAGCTCATCAAGTCGATGAACGGCCGGACCATCAATTTCGGCTCGGCGGGCGTCGGCACCGGATCGCACATCGAGGCCGAATACTTCTTCAAGTTTCTAGCCAAGGTGCCCGCGCAACACATCCCGTTCCAGGGCGGCGCGCCAGCCACCAATGCGGCGATCGCCGGCCAAGTCGACGTCCTAGCGGCCACGCTGGGCGGCGGCGTCGCCGCGCAGATGAACGCCGGTACGCTCAAAGGCCTCGGCATCGCCGCCGACAAGCGCGCTCCGGTGGTGCCGAACGTGCCGACCTATGCGGAGCAGGGTTTTGCGAATTTCACCGCTGCGTCCTGGGTCGGCATTTTTGCGCCGGCCAAGACCGAGCCGCAAATCCTGGCGGCGCTCAATGGCGCGATCAGCGAAACCGTCAAGAGCAGCGCCGTGCAGGACAAGCTGAAAGCGCTCGGCTTCGATCCGATCGCCGGCTCGCAAGGCGAGGCCGACGCCATGTTCAACGACGAAGTCAAAAAATGGGGCGGTATGGTGAAGGCGTTGAATCTGTCGATCAAATAAAGCGTTCCCCTCCCCCCTTGCGGGAGGAGCACGCCGAGTTTTGCCATGGATCAATGCGGCGGTAGCGCTTCGACGTAGTCCGGCACAGGCTTTACGCCGTCCTGCCGATCTGAATCCGGCGCCGCCACCAGTTTGGGATCGAAGCGGTCGCGATAGACTTGCAGGTTCTCGAGCACGCGCTGCACGTAATTGCGCGTTTCGGCGAACGGGATGCGCTCGACCCAGTCGACCTGATCGACCTTGGGATCGCGCGGGTCGCCGTGCGCCGCCATCCACTGCTGCACGCGGCCGCGGCCGGCGTTATAGGCGGCGAACACCAGCGCATAACAGCCGCGATATTCCTTGAGCAGGGCGGCCAATTCGCCGGCACCCATCTGGGTGTTGTACGTGGCATCGGTCACGAGGCGGTGCCAGTCGTAATGCAGGCCAAGACGCTTGGCGGTATCGCGCCCGGCACTCGGGGTGACCTGCATGAGGCCGACCGCGCTGGCCGACGATCGATCGCGCTGATCGAACGCGCTCTCGGTGCGCACCACCGAATAGACGATGGAGCGGTCGACCGCCGCGCCGAGCGCACCGTAGGACGGTACGCCGAAGTCGGGGAACGCAAATTGATCCAGCGCCATGCCGCGCGCCAGCGCCTTTTCGCCGATGACGAACGTCGCCGGCGCATCGTGGTGCTGTGCCGTGAGCTTGCCCAGGCCGGCGAGAGCAGCGGCGTCCTCGCTCTGCCTGGCGGCTTCGGAGACGAAGTGCATCGCCAAGTCGCGCTCGCCGATCGTGTAGAGCATGGCGGCGGCGCTGACCACTTCGCTGGTGCTCGCATCGGCCGGCCGCGGCAATGTGCGGAGCGGCGTCCTCTCGAGGCCAAGCTGCAGCCGCGCCAACTGGCCGTAATAGGCCGTCGGATAATGACTCGCCATCTGGTATTGCGCGCGCGTCTCAGCGGCATCGCCGGCGGCTTCGGCGGCGCGGGCGCGCCAGTACGCGGCGCGCGCCAGGATGCGCGGATCGGCCTGGTCGTCGTCGATATGGGCGAAATGCGCGAATGCGGCCTTCGGATCGTGCAGGAAACGCAACGCGATCCAGCCGGCCATAAACGGCGCTTCGGCTCTGTAATATACGTTGGCCGGCGGCGCGGCCTTGGCGACGACCTGATAGGCGGTTTCGGCTTCGCCGAGGTCGAGCAGCTTGCGCGCCACGGCGCGGCGCTCGCGCCACCATTCGTCGGTGTCCTGCTGGCGCAGATCGTCGTCCGATCCGCCGAGCGCCAGCTTTGCCGCGAGCATCACGTCCGGCTTCGGCGTCACGATGCGGCCGCGGATATTGGAGCCCGGCGTATCGTTGCGCAGGAGCCAATGGATGCGGCACAGCGCATAGCCCAGGTCGTCGCGCGCCTCGGCCGGCACCGCATCGAGCAGCTTGCCGCCATTGCCGTCCTTCGCCTCGGCCGCCATGCAGGCTTTGACGATTGCGACCTGATCGTCGCCCAGGCGTTTGGCGGCCCGCATGGCGGCGCCGAATTCCTTGGCGCCGATGCGGCGGTCCATGCGCGCCTGGTGATCGGCGCGCGTCACGACGTTCGGGAAGTCGCCGAGCACCGCGGTTTCGGTTTCGCTCGAGAGCGGCGCCGCGCGCCACACCGCACGAACCTCCTGTTCGGCCCGCGCGCCCTCGCCCTCGCGCAGCAACAGGCGTGCCAGCGCCAATCGGCCGAGCGCGCTTGCGGGTTCATGCGCAAAGAAGCGATGCACCGTGGCGGCGTCCGGGTGGCCCTGCCACAGTCGCGCCTCGGCGCGGCGGCGGAACAGCGCAATGCCGGGCCAGTCCGGATTGGCGGTGATGAAGGCATCGTATCGCTGGAAGCCGATCTCGCGATCGGCGTGACGCAGCAACGCCCACTCGACGAGTTTTTGTCCGACCGGATCGGCGAGCGACTTCTCGGCGGCGGTCGCGTCAGCAAGCTTGTCGTGACCTATCAGATCGAGCGCCTGCTTCACCGCCGCCAGCGCAGGCGGCAAGTCGGCGGCCGGCGGCCGCTCCAGCGGCAGCGGGATAGCGCCGCGCTGGTCGGCTTCCGGGGCGCCGCGCTTGGCGCGTTCGGATTTGGCGTGCTCGGATTTAGTGTGTTCGGATTTGGCGGCGTGGTGCTGACGCGGCTGATGCTTATGAGCCGGATGGGTGCGCGCCTCGGCGCCGCCGAGCAGCGCCACGCTCAAAGCGAGCGAGCAAACAAACAAATAGAATCTGGTTGGGGCACCCCATGTTGGAAGGCGCCGGTGTACAATCCGGCTGCGAGCGGAGACCAGGCTCGAATGGATGCCGAGGCGCGCCAAGATGGTCCCCTCCAGCCAAAGCCGAATCCTCTGGTGCGCACGCTACCACGATCCCCGCCGAAAGAAAGCGCGGGGGCCGCCTACGGGTCATTACGGTGAATAGATCCAGCATTCCATCATGATGGACGCCCCTGGGACCGGCAGCGGCGATGGAACTTCGACGGCGGAAAACGGCAGCGGACGGTCGGCAAGCCGGCGCTGCCAGACCTTGATGACCGGATAGAACTCACGCATGTCGGTGAGGAAAAGCAGGATTCGCGCCACATTGGCGAGCGATGTGCCCGCCGCCTCGCACAGCCGCGCCACCTTGTCGATGATGGCTTCGGCCTGCGCCTCCGCCGACGACGAAAAATACGGCTGCCGCCGGTCCACGGCCGCAGCGGGCAACAGGCCATTGTGGTCCGCAGCGAGCAGCGCCGGAATGAACACAAGGTCGCCGGCCTTGACCGCCTGCGGCTGATGGCGGAACGCAACGCCGGCATCGATGTGCCGTTTGCCGGCCGCGCTACCCGGCTTTGCGGCAATCACGTTGATCTCGATCTTGCCGTCGTATGGCGCGAGGCCATGTTCGATGCAGGGGATGATCGACACGGTGGGGCCGCGCTCGCCGAAATGCTTGGTCCATGCCGCGTTGAACGCCGAATAATCGTCGCGGTCGCACAGATAGACTTGCGCATGCACGATGTCGTCGAGCGTCGCGCCGGCGAGCGCCAGCGACGGCGCGATGCGCTTGGTGATGATGAACTCGGTTTCGAGCTTGATCGGCTGGCCGCCCCATTGCGCGCCTTCCGCCATCAACGCCGCCGCGGCGACGCCGTTACGGCGCGGCTCGTCGCCGACCGCCATGGACGTGATGCCGGGCACGAAAATGAAATCGCCGACGGTCACGGCCGGCGAGTAGCCCGATGTGGGCCGGCCCTTGAGCTGGTCGTGCTTGAGGTGCTCGACCGTGAATCCAGACTCTGGAACGACCGCCAAGGCCTGGATGTTCATGTCGGCGCCGGGCAGCAGCAGGCCTTGCTGCGTAATCGAGGTCGAGGGCGGAATTCGACCGTTGAGAAACTCGCGGCGGACCTGCTGATAGGGCGGCACAGCCTTGACGGTGGTGTAGTACTGGTCCGTGCGCACCAGATTGCTCGGATCGGTGCCGGCGGCGCGCAGTACCGCTTCGAGATTCTGGAAAATCCGCAGCGCTTCCTTCTCGCGCTTCGGCAACCCCGCGTGCGGCGCGGCCTCGGCGAGCACATCGGGCGCGATGCCGTTGACGAAGTCCTGCGCCATGAGCCCGCTGGCAAAGACCCAGGGGCCGGCCTTGATGCCTTGCGCGAACTTGATCTTGCCCGCGCCAAGCTCGACGGGCAGCAGCGGCTCGGTGCGGCTGTTCGCGATGCGCGTCATCGGTATCTCTCGCGGTGCTGAAATGGATGCCGTACGTCCGGAGGACCGGACGTTAGCATGCCCCGGGGCCGAGCTGACGAATGGGATTGAGGCGGCCCGCGACGGTTCTTCGGGCCGGATCTGATGGGTCGTAAGGCAACGCCGTTAGCGGTAGCCAGCCCCGGCTCTTACGCCTCGCCGACCGTCTCCAGCATGACGCTGTTCATGGCGTCGTCGGCCGATTTGCCGGCCCAGGCCACGTACTGGAAGGCCGGATAATAGCGCTCGCACGAATCGACGGCGCTGCCGAGGATCACCTGGCATTGCGCGGGAGCAACCGCAATTCCACCGGCAAGCGGAATGGCATGGCGAAACAGCACGACGCCGTCCTTGGCCCAGATATCGAAATGGCCGAGCCATAATTGCTCGTTGATGCTGGTGATCAGCTCCTGCACGGCGGCGCGCCGCGCGCCGGGCGGCTTCAGATCGAAGGCGCACGACAGATGCAGCACCTCGATGGTGCTCATCCAGGTGAACGAGACCTGGTAGTTGGCGCAACTGCCGACGATCAGAAACGAAATCTCGTCCTCGACCTCGCGCTCGAACGGCCAAGCGTTGGTCCTGGCGATGTCCTCGACGACTTCGAGAGGATTGGCGACCGGCAGCCTTGCGTGTGCAACGTAAGCCATACCGGCGCCCCATCAGCGCGACTGTATTGATCGAGCGGCGCCGCACCCGGCACCAGCGGCGGCGACATGACCGACGCATTGCGCGTCGGCAAAACACGACTGACAGGCCCCCATATGCGCCCTCCCCGCTGACGAGCGTCTAGGCGCTACGCGCCGCACACCGCCGCACACTCCCGACTTTCCCCCATCCGCCGACGCGTTCCGTAAAAGTACGTACTTGCTACGTCGCCCAGCGGACCTATCAAGGCTTTCATCCGAGTTGGGCGAACGCTTGCTCCAAGTATGATCATTATGCGGCGGCCGATGAATGCGCATCCGCCGCTGCATTTCGCTACGCCCCTGCGGCTTCCGGCACGACCGCGATCAAGGCCTGCTGATATGCGGCGTTGAGTCTCCTGGTCTGCGCCTCGGCCAGCTTGGTGAACGCCGGCGCCAGGCCGTACACGCGGTCGGGGTGATACTGCTTGATGAGCCGTTTGTAGGCCGCCCTCAGCTCCTCCATCGAAGCTGACGGCGGCAGCCCGAGAATCTCGAAACAATCGCGCTGTTCTTCGGGCCCGATGGATAGAATTTCGAGCTCATCATTGAGATGGATCGCGCCGCTTTGCTCCGCTCGCTCGACCCCGTCCGGGTCCGATTGCGCGAGATCCTTGAGCAGGCGAAATTCGAAACGATACTCGCGGCGAAGCGCCACGCGGCGCAGCAGATAAGCCACTGGCCCGGCGAGCAGCGCGAACGCGATGCTGAGCGCATTGGCGCAGACCACCGGACCGAGCGGGCACCACAGCAAGAGCGGCACCCAGCTCTCCGCGGGCATGCCCAACCAGCGCTCCGACAGCGCGGCGGTCGCGATAAGCAGCGTCAGGCCGACCAGATAGGCGGCGACCGCGTAGCCCAGCGCAAAGCGCACGCTCAAGCCGTGAACCCAGGCCTTGAGCCGATCGAGCGGCTGCCGATTGAGCCGCACCACTGCCGCCCGCAAATGCGCCGCATGGGCCTTCAAGTCGTCGAACAGGCCGGCGTCATCCGGCGCGAGCTCGGCCGGCGAGCCGAACAGCACTCGATGCAGCAATTTCCGCGCTACCCGCCGGGCATCGACGTCCGCGATCCGCTGCAGCACCCGGGAGTACAGTGCGACCGCGCGGTCCCATTCGGCCGCCTCGGACTTGCGCAACGCGAACTCCGGTTGCGTCTGCCGAAGCGCCGCCGATTGTCGGATGTAGGCGAGAGTCAAGCCGGGTGGGATCGCCCACAGCCCCAGCAAGACGGCGTCGGTTAGAGCCGACGAAAACTCTCGATCGGATGCCAACTCAATCATAGCACGCCACGCAACACGAACGCGTAGAAACTCAGGTCGAACTCTGTTGCTGCGAGCGCTTTAGCTGCGCTCACACTGGGTCGTTTTCCTCGGTACGAAAGGATTGCAAGAGCGGCTGTCGAAGGGTGGCCGGCGTATCGTTGCGACAACGCCGATCGCCCGCCTTGCCCGCCCCTGTTGTTTTCGCGACATCGCTCTTCCCCCTTGAGCTCTACCCGGCTGCTAATGGCCTCCGGGCTGCTCCCGCCATTGCAGAAAGTCGCGGAACAGCGCTTCCCGCTCGGCCGCATTGTTGGGCGCGCCGGGTTGTTTGCTCAAGAAGGCCTGGAAGTCGGTTTTCTCCTGCTGCTGCCGCTGCGCCTGGGCCTGCTGCAGCATCTCCTCGGCGGGAGCGAACCGGGTCCAGCCCGGGACCGTGGCGGCCAGATTCACGTCGCGCCACTTCGGATGGAAGGGCGGACGCTGAAGCTTATCAAAGCGCGTGAACAGGTACTGCACGAAGCGCTGCACCTTCATGTAGCGGTCGCTATTCTTCTGCCAATTGTAGACGGCCAGCACCGCCGGCACCGCAATCGTGTCGATGCGGTCGTTGCCCTGCAGCAAGTTCGGATACTCCTTTTTGGTGAACTCACCGAGCGTGTAGTAGTCCTCGAAAGTCTTGGTGAACGGAATATTGACCAGGTGCAGACCCGAGTTCGGCGGAATCTTCGAGAAGAATTCGAGCGGCTTTGGCACGACACGGGCCAAGGCGTCGATCTCGTGGGACTGCAGCATCTGCAGCGCGTTGCCGTTGTCTATCAGAACCTGCTGCACGTTGATGCCGAGCCGCTGGAACACGATGGTGCCGGTCAGGCTCGCTCCCGTGCCGGCGGGCCCGAAATTAACTTTCTTGCCGCGCAAATCCTCCAGGCTGTGGACATCGTCGCGCGCCAAGATGTGCAGTTCGGAGATCGGCAGCCGGATGACGTACTGAATGCGCCGTTCAAGATTCGGCGTCTTTCGCACGGTCCGGAAGTATTCGAAAACGTCGGACTGGGTGATCGCCGCATCGACGCCGTGCAGGTAAAGCAGATCGTCGAGGTTCGACGCCGCACCATAGGAGACGATCGGCAGCACACGCAGATTGTCGCCGTCATCGAGTGCCGTCGCCATTTCGGCGGCAAGCCGCATATAGGTGCCGGAGAACAGGCCGCCAACGATACCCACCGTCGAGGCGTTCTTCTTTTCGCGCAACACGACATCGCTGCCGCCCGTCGCAACTGACTTTGGTACCACCTGAGCTGCGAGATCGAAGTTGAACAAGCCGATTATCGACGCGATCAACGCCGCAACTATAAAACGACCGCGCATCATCACCCCTCACTGTTTACCAACACACCACGCTCAGTTGTTTCATACGTTCGGCCACGATTGTGGCAAGCCCAAGATGAAAAATCATAAGATGAGGATTCTGTTGAATGCATGACGACGCGGTCATGAATAATTCACCCATTGGTTTGTAATTTTCGCCACAATTCGCCGCCCGGGCATGGGGGCGCGGCAAATTCCGCTGACAAATGAATGTTGCGATTCATTGCGGTAGGGCGTGATCTTGCCACAAAGCGCCGTCAGTTTATGCGCGCTTCTCAACCGAACCCGGCACAGCCGGCGCGGTCGAGTGTCGGGGTCACATCGCTTCAAAAAGTAAAGTTCAGTGGAGTAGCGTCATGCGTACACGTTTCGACCTATCGGTCTTGTGAAGCCACCTTTCGCCTGATCTGCATCTGATAACAAAGCCGTAGCTCAAGCGGAGCGGCTGATGATGCGCCGTGCCTGGCAAGGCATGCGGCGCAGCGGCAGCGTGCGCCATATCGCGGCAGTGTCCCGCGCGGGCCAGCTGAAGAATTCAAGACAATACAGGAGGCACGATGTTGAAACGATTGGTTCTGACCGCCTTAGTCGGTTCGGTCGCGGCGATCGCCGCCGCGCAGGCGCAGGATTGGCCGACCCGGCCGGTCACGATGATCGTGCCGTTCGCTGCCGGCGGGCCGACCGACGTGGTCGGCCGCATTCTGGCGGCGCGCATGAGCGAAGTTCTCAAAGAGCAAATCATCGTGGTGAACGTCGGCGGCGCCGGCGGTATGGCGGGCGCCGAGCGGGTCGCCAAGGCCAAGCCGGACGGCTACGAGGTGCTGCTCGGCACCGTCGGCACCCAGGCCTACAGCCAGAGCCTGTACAAGACGCCGCTGTACAGCGCGACGAACGACTTCACGCCGGTCGCGCTCATTGCCGAACAGCCGTTGGTGCTGGTCGTGCGCAAAGACCTTCCGGTCAAAAATCTCAAGGAATTCGCTGCCTACGCCAAGGCCAACGCCGCGAAGATGCAGTTCGGCTCCGGCGGCGCCGGCTCGTCCACCCATCTGGGTTGCGTGCTGTTGAATTCGACGCTCGGCATCAACGTCCAGCACGTTCCGTACCGCGGCTCGGCACCGGCGCTGCAGGACCTGCAGGCCGGACGGATCGACTACCTGTGCGACGCCGTCTCCACCGAACTGTCGCCGATCCAGGCCGGCACCGTGAAGCCGATCGCGGTGCTGGCGCGGCAGCGCGCCGGCGTGCTGCCCAAAATCCCGACCGCCGCCGAAGAGGGCTTTGCCGGCTTCGAGGCCAACAACTGGATCGGCCTGTTCTTCCCGTCGCACACGCCGGAAAAGATCGTGCATCGGCTGCGCCAAGCCTCGGTCGAGGCGATGAACACGCCGGCGATGCGCGCCCGCATGGAGGCCATCGGCACCGATCTGGTCGCCCAGGACCGCACCAGCTCGACCTATCTGCAGCACTTCGTCGCCAGCGAGATCAAGAAATGGGCGACGCCGATCAAGCAAAGCGGCGTCTCGGTCGACTGATCGGCTAGGCCGACAAACCGACCGCGGCGGGGAGCAAGGCACAGGGAGACCGGATGACTGGCGGGTTCTGAGGACCGCATCAATGTCGGGGAGGCGAGTATGAGTACGCCGCTGTCGAGGCGAAATAATTTGGACGGCCTTGCCTTGTATGCGCCGCGTCGCGCGCGCGAGCAGGCGACGTACGAGCCGCCTGCCGATCCACCGCTGCCGCAGGACGAACCTGCGGACGACCAGATCCCGATCGCCGCGGAGCCGTCCGACGAGGGCGACCCAGAGACGGAGCTTGCCGAGCAGCGCATCGAGGAGGCCATTCGCAAGATCGTCGCGCTGGGCCACCCCGACGAGCCGGGCATGCCATCGCCCGACGATGCGCAACCCTCCTTGGCGCCGCGCGCCGAGGACGAAGATTACGAGGCCGCGCCGGCCCCGTTCACGCCGCGCCATGGAGCCGAGCACACGGCCCCGCGCGTTCGTCGTCGTTCCCGTCTCGATGCCGAGATCATGCCGGAGCCGCCGGTCGCCGAGCGGCGCAGCATCTTTCCTCTCTTGATCCGGTTCTCGTCGGCGATGATGTTCGCGGCGGTGGTCGCTTACGGCATGACGATGTATGCGTCGATGAAGTCCAGCGCGCCGCCGGTCCGGTCTGCCGACTATCAGCTCGCCGCGGTCGCGCCGAACGTGCAGCAATCGCAGATCGCACCGCAATCTCCGCCGCCGCACCTGATCGTCGAGGATCAACAAACCTTTGCCAATGAGCCGTTGTCGCTCATCGTGGTGGTGCAGCATCCGCAGCAGAATGCGGTGCTGCTGTTCGACGGGCTGGCCCAGGGCACCAAGCTGTCGGCCGGCGCGCAAATCAGCGCGTCGAGCTGGCAGGTGCCGTACAACCAGGCGCAGGGACTTAACCTCTACGCACCGAAGGATTTTGCCGGCGTGATGAATGCCGCGGTCAGCCTGCTCGGCGCCGACAAGCAGCTGCTCGACACCCAGGCGGTGCAGCTCAAATGGATCGCCCGGGAGGCGAAACCGCTTCCCGATCCGGCGCCGCCGCCCCAGCAGCAGCCGCAGCAGCCGAAGCCCGCAGTCGTGGCCTCGGCTGGAGAGCCCGGCAACGCCGGACTTTCGATCAAGCCGATGAATCCCGGCAACGCCGGAGCGCTCAAGACCTTCGCCGTCAAGCCCATGGATCCCGCCGAAGCCGCCATGCTGATGCAGCGCGGCCGCGACTTTCTCGGCGCCGGAGACCTCTCGGCTGCGCGGGTCGCTTTCAGCCGCTTGGCCGACGCGGGCGTCGCCGACGCCGCGCTCGCGCTCGCCAATACCTACGATCCGACATATCTGGCGGCCCATCACGTGATGGGCGTGCAGGGCGACCGCGCCACGGCGCGCGCCTTGTATCAGCGCGCCAAAGAGCTGGGCTCGGCGGAAGCCGCCCAAATGCTTGCGCGCATGACCGGCAAGTAAGGCGGCTCTGCCCGCCGTCTTGTCAACGCGCGCTACGCTTGCCAGTGTCTCCACGCAATGCCGCGCGAGGGCGGCCGAGATGGAGACACGCGTGGCATTCGACAAAGCTGCGGCGAAGCAGGTTCTGGCGCAGATCGATCGCGGCGAGCTGGCCCGGCTCGGCTGCGATCTCGCCTCGATCCCAAGCCCGACCGGCCAGGAAAAGGCCATCGCCGAATACATCTTGGCCTGGTTCGCGGCCAACGGGCTCAAGGCCGTCCGCCAGGACGTCGCGGTCGACCGCCCCAACGCGGTCGGCATTCTTAAAGGTGACGGCAGCGGACTGAGCCTCGGCTTCAACGGCCACACCGACACGAGCTTCACCGGCACCAGCGCCGACCAGCGCATGGCCGCGAACCTCGAACCCGACGCCGAGATGAGCGGCAAGATCGTCGGCGACAGGGTTCAAGGTCTCGGCATCTCGAACATGAAGGGCGGCCTCGCCTCATTCATGATGGCCGGCAAGGCGCTCAAGAAAAGCGGCATCAAGCTCAAGGGCGACGTCGTGCTGGCCTGTGTGGTCGGCGAAATCTCGCGCTCGCCGATCGGGCCGTGGCAGTCGCAGGAGTACCGCGGCGAAGGCGTCGGCACCCACCATCTGCTCACGCACGGCATGCATACCGACTATGCGGTCTGCTGCGACGGCTCCGACCTGCACATCGTCTGGACCCAGACCGGCGTCGTGCAGATCAAGATCACGACATTCGGCAAAGCCGAGGCGGCGTGGGGCACCAAGCGCGCTGACTTCCCGATGGAGAACGTCAACGCCATCGTGAAGATGACGAAGATCATCGCCGCATTGGAGCAATGGGCCGCCGGCTTCGAGGACAAATACGTCTACAATTCGCCGACCGGGCCGCTGTGGCCGAAGGTCAATATCGGCGCCATCGAAGGCGGCGCGCCGTATCGGCCGAATTATTTCCCGGGGGTCTGCTCGATCTACGTCGACGTGCGCATGCCGCCGCAGGTCCGGCCGCTGACCATCCAGCGCGAAGTCGAGCACGTGCTCGACGGGCTCGGCGTCGCCTATGAGCTAGACGTCTACAAGTCGTTGCTCGGGTACGAGGGCAAGAACGTCGATCCCCTGGTGCGCTCCGCCGAAGAGGTGTTCGGCTTTCTGTTCGGCGAGAAGATCAAGCCGGAAGGACCGGACCGTGCCAGCATCTGGACCGACACCAACATCTACAACGAGCTCGGCATTCCGGCGATCAAGATCGGCCCGCGCGGCCGCCGCATCAGCGCCCGCAACGAGGAAATCGACATCGACGAAATGGTCAAGGCGGCGCAGATCTATGCGCTGATGGCGCTGGACATTTGCAGCCGGCCGCGTCCGGCTTAGCACCGGATTCTACTTCAAGCGCGCGCCGTGGCCGCGCGTCGCCAAGCGAATGCCCGGCTTTCGATACGGGCGAACAAGCCATGCTCGAGGACGAGCATCAGCACGACGAACATGATGATCCAGGACAGCACCTGGGTCATGTCGAACTGCTGAAACCAGAAGAAAAACATGTAGCCGATGCCGAATTTCAGGCCGAACGTTTCGGCGAGCGCCACGATCTTCCAGGTGGCGCCGAACGCGTAGCGGAACGCGGCGAAGACGTAGGGCATCAGCTGCGGCAGGTAGACTTTGCGCAGCAAGAGCCGCTGCGAGGCCCGAAACGTGACACCCATCTCGATCAGCGACTTGTCCATCGCCTTGGTGCCTTCGTACATGTTGACCGCCACATAGGGCGTCACCACCGCCATCACGGCGACCAGGCTGCCGCTCTCGCTGTAGCCGAACCACATGATGGCGAGGAACACCATCAGAATGGTCGGCATCGTCAACATGAGCGGGATGAGGGCCAGCAGCGACCGCTCGCAGGTGCGATTGAGCCCCATCGCCAGGCCGATGCCGATGCCGGCGATCATCGCCGCGGCGAAGGCGACGAAGATCCGAACAAGCGTGATGGCGACGTCGAACCAGGCGGATTCGCCCTCCGGCCCGGGTTTTTGGAAATTCGCCACGATGGTGCGCGCGACCGCGTCCGGCCCGGGCAGGATGTCGGCATCGTTTATGGCGGCTGAGGCCGCCCACCACAGCAGAATCAGCACGAGGATCGACGCCGCGCGCAGCCCCACGGTTTTCAGACCCGCCGCCATCTAGCCGTTGGCCTCGACCACGCTGAAAAACTCGCGCACCAGATTCTTCTCCAGGTCGAACAATTCCGCGCTATCCGGCTTGCGCGGCCGCGGCAGATCGATCGTCACGCGCTTGAAAATCCGCGCCGGCTTGGTGGTCATCATGTAGATGCTGTCGGAGAGGAAGACGGCCTCCGAAAGGTCGTGCGTGACGAACAGGATGGTCGGCTTCGCCCGCTGCAGGATCTCCATGAGGTCGAACCGCAGCTTGCGCGCGGTGATCGCGTCGAGATGGCTGAACGGCTCGTCCATCAGGAGAATATCGGGCTCGATGGCGAGCGCCCGGGCAATGGCGACCCGCTGCTGCATGCCGCCCGACAGGTTCAGCGGATAATTGCGCTCCTGCCCGGCGAGGCCGACCATTTCCAGGTTCTTGGTCACAAGCTCGCGCCATCGCGGCCGCGGCACCTTCTGGGCCTCGAGGACGAAATGAATGTTGTTCTCGACGGTGAGCCAGTTGAGCAGGCGCGGGCTCTGAAATACGTAAGCGACGCGGGGCTCGGCGCCCCTGCGATCGGCCCGTGGATGGATCGTCACTCCGCCGCCGTCATACGCTTCGATCCCGGCGATGACGTTAAGCAGTGTGGACTTGCCGCAGCCGGACGGCCCGACGATGCTGACGAACTTGCCCTCATCGACGGTGAGGCTGATGTCGTGCAGGACCGTGAATTTTTCCGCCGAGCCCGGCGCCGGAAAGCGCTTGGTCAGCTTCTCGATGGTGATGGCCGAAGAGCCCGCAGCCCCGCCTTTCATCGACTCCCCCGCCATGGTCGGCGCCGTGACGATTGCCCGCAGATTATTGACACGCTGCGCTATCGTTTCGCTACCGCATCAGGTCGCTACTTGCGGGCGCCAGGCGAACGCGCGCCGCGCCCAGGTACGAAACACGACGAGATCGATGAACACCATGATGATCATGAAGCTCAAGCCCCAGGCCAGCATCATGTCGACGCGCGTTTCCTGAAACCAATTGACCAGCTTCTGTCCGACGCCGCTCGAAGCGCCGAAGGCTTCGGCGACGAGCGCGATCTTCCACGACAACGACAGCGCAATCCGCAGCGACGAGAACACATAGGGCATGAGCTGCGGGATCAGCACCTTGCGCAGCATCAGCCCGCGGTCCGCTTTATAGACGCGGCTCATCTCGACCAGATCTTTTTCGATCGCCTTGGTGCCGGACCAGATGTTGAGCGCCACGAACGGGAAGACGATCAGCACGATGGTGACAATCGCGGCCGCCTGGGACAGCCCGAACCACAGCACGGTCAGGAACGCCCAGCAGACCGCCGGAAACGTCAGCAGCACCATGATCCAGCTGTCGAAGAAGATTTCGATGTTGCGGCGCAGACCCATCAATAGCCCAAGCGCGGTGCCGATCAGCATCGAGGCGACAAAGCCTTCGAAGATGCGCGCCAGCGTTTCGCCGACGACGACGTACGAGGCCGGATCGCCGTAGATCTCCACCATGCGCTCGACCAGCACGGCGGGTCCCGGGAAAAATACCGGGAGATAGGACAACGAGACGATCTCCCAGGCGGCAATGCAGACAGCAAAGGTCAGCAGCGCCGGCAATGCGCCGGGCAACGAGACCGATAGTTTGCCGCTCCCGGTCTTGTTCACACTGGTCTTCTCGGGCAATCAGCTTTGCACGAACAATGCGTATTTGTTCTTGTCCGGCACCTTGTCGAGGATGCCGGTGCGCCGCGCGACTTCGAGAAACTGCCATTGTGCGTCGACGGATTTGTGGTCCCATTCCGTCATGAACATGTTCTTGTGCTGGAGCCAGTCCTTGTATTCCGCAACGTCCTGCGGCGTGTTCACTCCGGCGAGCGCGCCGTGGTTCTTGACTGCGGTTTCGAGATTCTGCGGATTTTCCAGCCAGTGGAACGAATCCGCGACCGCGGCGGCGAATTTTTGCGCACGATTACGGTCTTCATCGACCCAGCTGCGCCACGCTACCAGCGGTGCCGCCCACACGATCGGAAAGCCCGTCTTTTTCTTCCAATAATCGTTCGGCGAAAACAGCACGCGGAATTTATCGGGCTGCGCCTCGGCGGCAAGGGTGAGCGAGCTGATGTTGATCATGGCATCGACGTCGCCGCGCTCGAGCAGCTTGGTCAGCGCCGGCCCAGCCACCTGCTGCAGCTTGGTGTCCTTGACGATGTCGAGCTTGAAGGCGTCAATCATCGCCGCGCGCGCCGCCTTGAACGAGCCGGCGCCGGTCGAGAACACGCCGAACTTCTTGCCGCGCAAATCGGCCGGCGATTTGAAGGACGCATCCTTCTTGACGATGATGTCCTGCACCACCGTGAGCCCGCCGCCGATGATGACCCATTCGACGCCCTCATTGATCTTCTGAATGGCGTCCATGCCCGAGTAGGTCGTCACCATGCATTGTTTGCTGGGAAGGCCGGCGAGAAAGCCGGCGAACGGCCGCGGATCGGCATCGAGATCGATGCCGGCTTTGGCGAACACGCCGGCATCCTTGGCACCGAGGTAATTCAAGACAAACACGCTGCTCTGCGGGATGACGGATTTGACCTTCTGCAGAGCCGGCTCGGCGCTCGCCTTGAGCCGCGCTCCGGCCGCAATGGCCGCAAGCGAGCCAAGGCCCGAGCGCAATACTGCGCGCCTTGTCGTCATGACATCCTCCCAGTTTTGGTATTATGGGACTGAGCCGCTGGAAGAATAAACGTTCCAAAATAACGCAGTTTCTGCGTGATATCGTCGCGCAACGCGGCGCCCAAACGGGCGCCGCGAGCACGTCCCAAAACGATCAGACCGCGTGCCGCCGTCGCCGGCGCTGGGCGTCAGCTCGCGAGTGGGGTCGGATTCTCGGCGGGCGGCTCGATGCCGAAGCTATTGGCGGTCATGCAGGTCATGGAAAAACTGCCGATCGCGGCGACCAGCGCCACCAGAGCTTCCAGACCCATGCTCTTTTCCGCGGCCGCATAGCTGGCGTCGCTCAGCCCTTTGTTTGTCAACAGCTCGCGCGCCACGGTGAAGCACGTCCGCTCGCGCACGTCGGCCAAGTCGGGCGTGCCCTGCGCATTGATGGCATCGATGGCGGCCTGGGGAATCCCGACGGTGAGCGAACGGCGGACCTGCGCGAACCACGGATAGCGCGCGTTCCAGTGCCGCGCGACGACGAGATTCACGATCTGCTGCTCGCGCGCCGACAGCCCTCCGGTAGCCAGGGCGCCGCGCATGCTTTGGCAGACCTCGAACAATTTCGGCAAACGGATGTAGGCGTAATACGGGCCGCCGACGATGCCGCTCGTCTGCTTGGCGGCGTCGTAAACGCGCGCCTGCTCGGCATTCATGTCGGCACGATCCAAAATTGCTATGCGGGCCATTGCTCGTTTTCCTCCCTGGCTTCACCGTTGAATGTTAGCACGCTATGCCGACCTGTTGCAGGGCCGTCGGCACGACACCGCCCCTGCCGCCGCACTCTGACTGCCACGCAGCGGTCGATTCAGATTTCGATGCCGATGCCGCGGGCCGCCGCTTTGTCGTGGGCCAGTTTGGCGAGAGCCATGAAGCCGACGCCCTGATCGGAATTTTGCTTGAACACCGTGATCTCGGTCGGGGATTGCCGACCTGGTACTTTGCCGGTGACCAGTTCACCGAGGTCACCGATCTTGTCCCAGGAGATAATGCCGGCCTCGACCGGTTCGAACAGATCGGCCTGCTCGTCCATGATGGCCTGTTGCTTGAGCGTGGCGATCACGCGATCCGCCCGCGCAATGACCGCATCGTCGAATTCCCGCCGCGGCCGCGCCACCGAGCCCTGCGCAAGCACGCCCTTGTTGCTGGCGACGATCGAGGTGACGTGCTGGCCGGCGGAAAGCCACGCGCCGAACAGCACCGGGACGTTGCTTCCCGTGGCGAGGCAGATCAGGTCGGCATCGCGGGCGGCCTGCTCCGGTGCGGCGACCGGCGTCAGGCGAGCGCGCACCTGCGGCTGCATTCTCTCGACAAACGCCGTCCGGTTCTCGGCACTGCGGCTATAGACGCGCACCTCTTCGATGGACGGCCGAATGGTGCACATGGTTACGAGATGCCGGCGGGCCTGGCGGCCGGTCCCGTACAAGCCGAGCAGGCGGCAGTCGGGCCGGGCCAGAATGTCGGTGCCGACCGCGCCTGTGATCGCGGTCTCGGTGCCGAACCAGTCCGCCTCGGGCTCGTCGAACAGCGGCAATGAGCCGACGATGATGGTCTTCAGCTCGGCGGTCTCGCTGTCGTACGCCACATAGACGCGCTTGCCGGCCTTTTCGTATTGCTGGGCTCCGCCGTGGAACGTGAACCGCTCCACGTGGATGAAGGTGCCGGCGACTTGCAGGCGATGGCAGCCTCCCGGATGAACGCTGACGCGGCGGTCCTCATGCTGGATGCGAATGCGCGGCGCCGAATAGGCGGGCTTTTCGCCCTGGTCGCGGAAGCCGTCGCGGACGGCCGTGATCGCCTCCGGGATCGAGAGCAGTCCCTTCAGTTCATGTGACTTGATCAGCAGCGCCACGCACCGGCCCACTTTCCGGATCGCAAAAGATAGAACCTTGGCCCGACCTTAACCGCGTCGAACGCAGCTTCACTGGCCCTGTTTCCAGTTCTTCGCCTGGGCCACGACCGCATCGCGGTCGAAGTCATTGCATGCGGTGATAAACTTGGTCGTGTAGGCCGCCGCCGGCGATTGAATGCCTTTCAGAGCGCCCATCTTGATGAACGCGGTCTGCATGTTCTGCCAATTCGCCGGGATAAACGCGCCGAGCGGCGCATTGTCGGGCTGGCCCTGCAGCGCCATTTGGAGAAACCGGTCCATGATGTGGGCGCTGTTTTTGACGGCGGTGGCATCATCGAGGTTCACGGGTTTGGTACTCGGAAACTCCTGCCAAAAGATCCGGACGGCCGCCTCCTTGTTGGTCATGGTGAAGACCAGCCCTTTGGTCATCGCGCGGCAGTAACCGGAGACTTCCTTCGGGTGCGCATCGGCAAAGCTCGCACGCGTCGCCAGCGTGGTGCCGACAAAGCCATCCTCGAGCGGAATGCTGACGGTGCGGAGCTTCAGCCCGGTATTCTCGGCGTTGGCGAGCATCGCGTCCCACATGACCAGCGCATCGATCTTGCCGGTGCGCAAGGCCGCGACCGCCGAAGGTCCGGCGCCGGTGGCGATCGCGGTATACTGATCCGGCGTGATGCCGATCTCGCTGAGGTTCTGCTTCAGGCCCAAGCCGCCGCCGGCGCCGAATGAGGGTGCGCCGACCGTCTTACCCTTGAGATCTTCGAGCTTGTGGACCGGCGAATCGGGCAGGACGACGAGGAAGGTGCCGGCGTTGCGCTTGAGGTTGAAGAACGAGACGAGATCGCCGCCTTGCTCGCGCACCGCCATGATGGCTTCGGCGGCGGTGGTGCCGACCTGCGCATTGTCGGACTGCAGCGCCTGCGCCGATATCATCCCGGTCTGGGTATTTTGAATGGCGGGATCGAGGCCCTCGGCGGCGAAATAGCCGAGGTGCTTGGGCACCGCATAGAGGAACACCTCCTCCCCTACGCCCATGATCGGGTGCATCTGCACCAGAGTCATTTTCGTCGGTGTCTGCGCATCGGCTGTCGCGATGCCGAGGCCAAACACGGCGCCGGCAAGCGCCAGCGCACTCAGGCTAAGCGAGGAACGGGCGAGCATGGCTGCGGTCTCCCCTTGGTCGGCGTGAAGTCTCGCGATCGATCATAGTTCTCTCCAGGCATTCGCGCGCTGGGCCCAGAAGCAGTAATGCCGTTCGACCAGGCCGACAGCGTGACTCATCAAGAAGCCGATCACGCCCAACAGCACGATGACCGCGAATAACGGTGCGATCTCGAGCGACTGGTTGTATTGCATCAGCAGCATGCCGAGGCCGGCGCTGGCGCCGGCAAACTCGCCGACCACGGCGCCGATGATCGACAGCACCGATGCGACGCCCAGCCCGGCGAACAGAAACGGCAGGCAGCTCGGAATGATGATTTTGGACAGCAGCTGCCATTCGCTGGCGTTGCACGAGCGCGCCAGCTCGATACGCTCGGGCTCGACCGCCAGATAGCCGGCCATCATGTTGACCAGCACCGGGAAGAAGGTGATCACCGCAGTGATGAACACCTTGCCTTCGATGCCGAAGCCGAACCACACCACCATCAGCGGCGCGAGCGCGACCTTGGGCAAAGATTGAAAGCCGACGATGTAGGGATACCAGCTCTTGCCGAGGATCGGCCAATGGGCAAGCGCGATCCCGAGGAACGCGCCGGCGCCAGAGCCGATGGCAAATCCAAGCAGCGCTTCCCATACCGTCACGCCGCTATGATACCAAAGGCTGCCGTGGTCCCAGGGCGCACGCGCAAGGCCGCGCACCAGAGCCTGCAGCACCTGCTCGGGGGCCGGAAGAATAAAGGCCGGCGCGCCGAGCACGTCGCTGGCGAGCCACCAGGCCGTCAGCAACACGACGAGGATGGCCGGAGAGATCGTGAGGTGGGGATAGCGCCGCAGCACGCTGCCGGACGACGCACCTGATCGCGCGCCGCTCTGCTCGCCGGCTTGCGTCTCCACAGCCTGCACGGCCATCAGAATAGTCCTCCGTGGGCGTCCAAGAGCGAGCGCAGGTGCGCGGCGTGACGTCCGAACCGGTCGGTGTTGATCACCGACAGATCGCGCGGACGAGGCAGATCGACGGTGATGACGTCGGCAATGCTGCCCGGCCGTGCCGTCATGGCGATCACCCGGTCGGACAGGAAGATGGCTTCGGCGATCGAGTGGGTGATGAAGACGACGGTCTTGCGGCTGTCGCTCCAGATCCGCATCAATTCCAGATTCAGCTGCTCGCGGGTCATCGCGTCGAGCGCGCCGAACGGCTCGTCCATTAAAAGAAGCCGCGGATCCTGGACCAGCGCGCGCACCAGCGCCGCGCGTTGCTGCATCCCGCCGGAGAGCTCATAGGGATAGCGCCGTGCAAAGTCCTTCAGGCCCACCATGGTGAGGAGTTTTAGCGCGCTGTCCTCATAAGCGCGCCTCGGCAATCTGCGGAATTCGATCGGCAGCAGCACGTTCTCGAGCACCGTCCGCCACGGCAGCAGGACCGGGGACTGGAACACCATGGCGGCTTCGGGGGTGGGACCGCGCAGCGGCTTGCCATTCAACTCGACCGATCCGGATGTAAACGGCAGCAGCCCGCCCAGCACCTTCAGCAGCGTCGACTTCCCGCAGCCGCTGCGGCCGACCACGGAGACAAATTCACCGTCGTGAATTTCGAAATCGAGGTTGTTCAGAGCGACGACCTCGGCAGCGCCCGGCACGGCGTAGGTTTTCGACAGGCCGCGCGCGAGGATCAGCGGCGGCGCCGTGTCGGCGCTGCTCAGAGGCAAAGCGGCGGCGCGCACGGTGTTCATCGCAACATTCGGTGCCGCTGTTGATGACGCATCATTGAACCACAGGGCAAAGCAGGTGCCAACGATAGGGGCTGCGCCAAGTATCGGCTAAGTCATGCTCGCGGACGGCACCAGGCGAAACGACGCAACTTGCGGCGCAGTTCTGAAGTACACCGATTGCAATTCGGCTGAATCGTTGAATTTCGTCTGATTAAGCCTGCGGAAGATCACGTTCGTGGTGAGCGACGATTGATCGAATGGGTATGGATCGATGGCGATGGTCTGTTGCTCGAGCGGCTCCAGCGTGAGCCCGACCCCGCCGTCTTGCGAATACGAGACCGGCGCCGGTTCGATGCGGTCCGGCTTGCGCACCTCGTTGCTGCAAATATAGAGCGAGATCATGTCCCACACCTGAAGGAGGTTGTAGTTCACCGCCAGCTCGTGGGCATCGAGCTTCTCCGCCGCGGCCTGCTGTTTTGCCTCACTGCGCGCGATGAAATCCGTGATATGCGGCGGCAGCTTGCCGCGCTGGATCGCCGGCGGGTGCTTGATCACGCCATAGCGGCCCTGCCAGAGGCCGGTCCTGTGCTTGGTGATCATCAGGCCCGCATAGGGGTCGATGGCCGAGAGCCAATCGCCGGCCCAGGCAAACGCTTCGAGCTGGGTCTGATCGGTCGGCACGTCGCGGTAGTTCGGCGTCTTGCCGGTATCGGGGTTGAGCTGCGGGCTCGTCTCGTAGCGGATCCAGCCGCGGTCATGGAACATGGCGGCACGCACCAGCGATCCGTAGGGCCGCGGCTTTTCGAACTTTTCGTTGCCCCAATGCGCGGCAAACAGCCCGGAGAGCTGGGCGTGATCGTTCTGCGTGATCATCACGATGGAGCCATCAGATTCGTAGCGGACGATCACGATTGACCTCCCCGGAGCATGTCGGTTTGCAGCGTAGCTAAGTTGGCCTCGTTCGTCGGCGAATGTCCATACCGCACGACTTTCGAGCTCTACCGCGGGTCAGCGCTGCCGCGTTACTGCACCTGCGCCGCGAGCCCGGTGATCTCGGGATCGACAAACCGCGCGACGTCCCGCGGTCCGTCGAAATCGTTCATTTGCTGCATCGCTTTGACGAGATTGCGAACGACGTCGGAATTGATCGAGCCTTTGTGATCGAAGACGTGAAGCTGGCGATAATAATCGTAGGTGGCTTCGACGTCGGCGCGGCTCAATCCCGAGCGCTTGACCAGGATGTCGATGGCTTCGTTGCGATTGGCGTCCTGATAAAACCAGTCGACGCCCTTTGCCATCGCGCCGAGAAAGCCGAGCAGCAGAGGCTTATGCGTCTTCGCCCACTCGACGTTCGTCGCGTAGCCGGTGAACGGCAGGTCGTGCGCATAGTCGGCGACGTCGGCGAGATGCGACAAGCCGATGCTCTTCGCCTTGAAGCTGAACGGCGGTATCAGCAGCGTGGCGTCGACCGCGCCCGACGATATGGCGGCAAAGCGCGCGGCCGTGGTGCCGGCGAAGATCAGGTCGTATTCACCCGGCTTGACGCCGTTCGGAATCAGCGTGCGCTCGAGATAGATGCGGGTGATGTCCTTGGCGCCGCCGATGCTGATCAGCTTATGGCGCAGATCGGCGACCGCCTTCACGCCCGGCTTCGCCCACAGGGAATACGGCGCGACCTGTGTTTCGACGCGCAGCACCGCAACCTTCGCGCCTTTGTCGATGGCGAGCAACGGATCGGTCAGGCCGCCGGACTCGAGATTGGCCGACCCGGCGGCAAGTTGCTGCACGGCTGCGGCGGACGACGGTGCCGCCACCATATCGAGCGAGACGCCGTTTTGCGCCATGTAGCCTTTGTCGAGCGCAATGAAAATCGGCCATTGCTGCGCCGAACCCTTGCCGGTCGTCACCATGGTGATGGTTTCGGCTGCAGCCGAGGGGCTCGCGCCGAGCGCGGTGGCGGCGATTGCGGTCAGAAAGCCGAGCAGACCGAAGGACGTGATTTTCATGGGTGTTTCCCGATACGAGCTGCCGCGCCGAATCCTTGGTCAATCAGGCGGGGCGCGCAAGCCGCGGCATCGTCGCATGCCCGGGCAGCAACGGCATCACCGCGCTGACGAACGTCTGCAGTCCGGCCAGCATGGGATGGAAATTGAGGAGAAACAGCTCGACGCCGATCTCTTCGTAGCGGCACATCCGTTCGGCGACGAGATCGGGCGTGCCAACCAGGCTGGCGCCGAGACCGCGCGCGGCGGTCGAAGAAATGCGGTCACGCCGCCCATAGGCTTCGATCTCGTCGGCACGCGCATGCGCTTCCTGCATCGTATCGGCGCAGATGACATGAGCACTCATGCCGAAGCTGAGCTTGCGGCCGAAATGGCTGGCGCGATCGGCCAGGTCGGCGGTGTCGCGCCGGATGACGGCGAAGTTTTCGTCATACTTGCGATAGTCGGCCGTGTAGTTCACGAACCACAGGTCGCAATATCGGGCGATCACGTCCTTGCCGGAGTCGGTGCGGCTTGCCGTGTAGATCGGCGGATGCGGCGTGCGTACCGGCTTCATCGGCAAGCTCGCATCCTCGACGTGGTAAAATTCGCCGTGAAACGTGAAATGATCCTCGGTCCAAAGGCCCTTGAGGACCTGGACGAACTCGTTCATGCGGTTGTAGCGGGCCTCCGAAGAGCCGATCCAGCCGCCGTTGCTGAACAGCTCGAACTCGGGTTGATTCCAGCCGTTGACGACATTGATGGCGAACCGGCCGTCCGTGATGCGGTCGAGCGTTGCACCCATCTTGGCGGCCAGCTGCGGCGTTATCATCCCCGGATAGACCGCCGGCATGACCTGAAGCGTCTTGGTGCGGGCCGCAAGCGCGGCCGTCAGCATCCACGCCTCGAGATCGGGTCCGATCAGCCGTTCGGCGATCAGCGTGATATCAAAGCCATGCGCCTCGCCTTTTGACACGACGTCGAGCGCAAACTCGAACGATTTGTCGGCCCCGGAAAAACCGCGGGTCCTGACCTGCCGCACGCCCGCCTCCATGGCGGGCTCGGCCTTGATGGTGTGAGGCAGCGGCGTCCAAATGCCCAGGCGCATGGCATAGCACCTGCGCTAGAGAGTGGACGGCACGCGCCGATGGCTGGTCTCCTGCTCGTAAGCGTAGGCCAGCTGAATCATGCGGGCGTCCGCATAGGGCCGGCCGAGAAACGTGATGCCGGCTGGAAGATTGTCGCGCGTAAAGCCTGCCGGCACGACAACCGACGGCACAAAGATCAGGAACGTGTTGATATGCGGCGCGCCTTTCTGATCGACGAAGGGCGGGTTCACGCCGTCCTTGATCAGGGTCGGCTGATGCTCGACCGCCTTGTGAACGATGGCATCGAGCCGATGATCGGCCATGACCTTCAGCACATTCATCATCAAGGTCTCGCGCGCCCGCATGGAGGCGAGCTGTTGCTCGGAAGACGGCGGTGCGCCCCAGCGGCGGCGGACGCTGTTGACCACTTTGGCGAACAGCGGCGACGCCATGGCGTCGGCCCGCGTCGCAAACGGCGCCTTGCCGCCCTTGAAATACAGCTCGAACATGGCGTCGTCATCGTCGTTGCTTCGGCTTCTGGTGGCGAGCAGCGCCTTGAGATCGGGGATGACGATCGGGTCGACGATTTCGGCGCCGGCGCGGCGCAGTTCGCCGACGGCCCGATCGAACACCTCGCCGACCTTTCTGAAGTCTTCCGAGTCCGGTTCGGCGGCAAAGCCCATCGACTCGCGCAGGATGCCGAGCCGCGCGCCTTTGAGCGCATGAGGGTCAAGGTTGGCCGAGTAACTATCTGCCGTATGACCGATGCCGTAGCCGGTTACCGGATCGCCGGGATCATAGCCGACCATGCTGTCGAGAAGCTTGGCGAGGTCAGTGACGGTGCGCGCCATCGGGCCGAGCGAGCCGTTGATGGTGGGCCAGCCGCCGTAGACGCCGCCGCGGCTGACCAGGCCCATGGTCGGCCGCATGCCGGCGACGCCGTTCCAGATCGACGGCCGGCGGATCGACGCAAAGCCCTCCTGCCCTACGGCGACGGCGCAAAAATTCGCCGACACGGCCGCTCCCGATCCGCCCGATGAGCCGCCCGCGGTACGCTGCAGATCGTAGACATTGCGGGTCGAGCCGAACAACGAGCCGTGGGTGTCGCCGCCGCCGAGTTCGCCCAGCGTGGTCTTGCCGAGAAAGATCGCGCCGGCCTGTTTCAGCTTGGCGGCGACGAAGCAGTCGCGCTCGGGCATGTAATCCTTGAACAGGGCCGAGCCGAGCGTGGTCGGCATGCCTTTGACGTCGGCCTGGTCCTTCACCAGGATCGGAATGCCGTGCAGCGGGCCGACAAAGCCGGTGCTGCGAAATGCGGCATCGAGCCGGTCGGCGTCGTCGAGGACCGATGGATTGAGCGAGATGACGGCGTTGATGGCCGGACCCTGCTTGTCGTAGGCCTCGATTCGGTCGAGGTACATCTGCACCAATTGCCGAACGGTCAACGTGCCGGCTCGGTAGGCCGCATGAATGTCGTCGATGGTGGTCTCGACAAGGTCGAACGCCGGAACGGATCGAGGCTGCGCGGACGGCATGGTTGCATCTCCAAACTGTTATCGGGCGATAGTCTGCGGCGCTGTGGGCACGCTGTCACGCTCTGTTGCTTATCCCATGCCGGTCCCTGACCGCTTGAGGCGCGGATCGAGCAGGTCGCGCAGCCCGTCGCCGAGAAGGTTGATGCCGAGCACGGTGAAGAAGATGCACAGACCGGGAAACAGCGCCAGCCACCAGGACGTGCTGATGTACGTGCGGCCGTCGGCGAGCATGCTGCCCCAGGTCGGAATTTCCGGCGGCACGCCGAGCCCGAGGAAGCTCAGCGACGCTTCCGAGATGATGGCCGACGCCATGGCGAAGGTGCCGATCACCACGGCCGACTGGAACAGGTTGGGCACGATGTGCCGCACGATGATGCGCGTGTTGCTGGCGCCCAGCGCGCGCGCGGCATCGACGAACTCGCGCGTGCGCAGCGACAACGCCTGGCCGCGCGCCACGCGGCAATAGGAAATCCAGCGCTGCATCACCAGCGCCAGGATCAGGTTGCCGAGGCCCTGGCCGAGGAACGCCATGATGGCGATGGCCAGTAGCAGCGGCGGAAACGCCCAAACCACCTCGACCGCCTTCTGAATGAGAAAATCGACGATGCCGGCGAAATAGCCGGAGATCGCGCCGAGCGCGACGCCAATCACGCCGGAAATGAGCACCACCATGACGGCAATGACGAGCGAGACCCGGGCGCCGTAGAACAGCCGGGAAAAGATGTCGCGGCCGACCGCATCGGTGCCCAGCACGTGGGGGCCGAGCAGCCATTGCGGCGGCTTCAATGCCAGATCGAGGTTTTGCGCATTCGGGTCGAACGGCGCCAGCCACGGCGCCAGCGCGCCGGCGACGATGAGCGTCAGCACGATGGCGCCACCGATGAGAATCTTCGGCTTGAGCAGCGGACGGATCGCAAGCCGCCGCCGGGCGCGCACCGGGCCCGCCGCATCGCCGACAGCAACGTCTACGGCCACGCTACCTTCCAAAGCGGATCCTCGGATCGACGAAGCCATAAAGGATGTCGATCATGAAGTTGATGGCGACAAACGCCAGCGTATAGATGATGACGGTCCCAGTGATGAGCGGATAGTCGCGCGACTCGATAGCGGAGATCAGCAGCGAGCCGCTGCCGGGCCAGGCGAACACGGTTTCGACGATGATCGAGCCCGACAGCAGCGTGCCAAGTTCGAGGCCCACCACCGTGATCACCGGCACCAGCGCATTGCGCAGCACGTGGCGCCACAGCACGGTGCTTTCGGCAACGCCTTTGGCCCGCGCGGTGCGGACGAAGTCCTCGTGCATCACTTCGAGCACCGCGGAGCGGGTCACCCGCATGATGATGCCCATCATGTTGGTGCCGAGCGCGATCGCCGGCAGGATGATATGCTTCACGCCGTCCCATGCGGCGTCGAAATTGCCGGCGAGCAGGCTGGCGACGATGTAAAAGCCGGTCTCCGAGCCGCGCGCGATGCCGTAGGTGCTGCGCCCGGAAGACGGCAGCCAGTTCAGATAGCCAGCGACCACGAGGATCAACATGATGCCGAACCAGAAGTTGGGCATCGAGATGCCGAAAAACCCGAAAAACGAGCCGAGATTGTCGGCCCAGGAATTCGGCTTGGCTCCGGCCCACACGCCGAGCGGCAGGCCGAGCGCGACGGCAATGAGCAGTGACACGATTGCCAGCTCGATGGTTGCCGGCAGGCGCTCGCCGATCACGGTGATCACCGGATCGGAGTAGCGGAACGACGTGCCGAAGTCGCCCTTGAGCACGTTAACGAGGAAGCGCGAATACTGGACGTAGAGCGGCTGATCGAGCCCCCAGCGATGCCGGGCTTCCGCGGTGTCCTGCGGGGTCGCCTGATCGGACAGCAAGAGATCGGCCGGGTCGCCGGGCGCCGCGTGGATCAGGAGGAAGACGAGCAGCGTGATCAGCAGGATCACCGGGATCGTGCCGATCGCGCGTCGCAACAGATACCCGACCATGGCGCCTCGCCCGCCGTCGTTACTGTTTCACGACGATGTGGGTACCGAAAATGCGGCCGGTCGGATCCGGCTCGAACTCGATCGCATTGCTGATGCCGTGCAGCATGCGGTGACTCCACATGAAGCACGCCGGTGACGCATCCTCGATCGCCTTGAAGGCGACATTGAGATCCTTTTTGCGCGAGGCCGGATCGAACTCGACCCGCTCCGCCGCCAACGCCTTGTCGATGCCTGGATCGGACATGCCGATGCGCGGCGATCCGCCGGTCTCGAAATACTGCGACAAAGCAGGCGACGGATCGACCACCGAGCCGCGCCCCATGTAGTAGAAGGCCGTCTTGCCCTTCTGCACGTCGGCCCACATCGTCGCCCATTCGGGCGTGCGCAGGCGGGCGTTGATGCCGACGGCGTTGAGCATCGGAATCATCGCCTGCGTCACTTCCTTGTCGTCGATGTAGCGGCCGACCGGCGTGTAGAGATCGACTGGCTCGCCCTTGTAGCCGGATTCCTTCACCAGCTCCTTGGCTTTGGCCGGATCGTACGGGATGTAGAGATTCTTCTTGGCGTAATCCGCATTGTAGCTGTATTGCGCCGGCCCGATCGGACCATCGAGCCGGTCGGCCTGGCCTGAGAGAATGCTTTTGATGATCGCGTCGCGATTGATCGCGTAGCAGACGGCTTGCCGCAGTTTCACATTGTCCCAGGGCTTGTATTTGGGACTCATGGCCAAAAACATGATCTCGACCGAGCTCGACTCGACCAGCTTGGCGTTTTTCGCTTCGCGCACGCGCTGGGCCAGTTGCGGCGGAATGAATTCGGCGATCTGGATCTCGTTGTTGAGAAGTGCGGTGACGCGCTGCTCGGGCTCGCGCATGATCGTGAAGATGATGGTATCCGGGTTCTCGGGCTTGACCTGCGGGTTATTCGGATCCTTCTCCAGCACGATGCGCTGGCCGATCTGCAGCTCCTGAAGCTTGTAGGGCCCCCAACCCCACAGATATTTGCGGTCGGCTTGGCTGGCGCCGTATTTTTCATACAGGTCCTTGCCGGTGATGATGAAGCGGTCGAACAGGTATTCAAGCAGCGAGGCGGTCGGCACCTTGGTGACGACGCGGACCGTGTATTTATCGACCGCTGTCATCTCCTTGACCGGCGCGACGTTCTGCTTCTGCTGGCTCGCCGGATCGGTATTGACGCGATTGAACGAGAACACGACGTCGTCGGCCGTAAGCTCCTTGCCGTCGTTCTGCCGCTTGAGCCCATGCTTCAGATGGAAGGTCCAGATGGTAGGATCGGCCTTGTCGACCTCCCAGCTCTCCGCCAGCATGCCGACATAATCGCTCTTGGAAAAATCATAGACGCCGAGGCAGCCAAGCACCTGGCACCAGATGCCATAGGCGAGCGAAACGCTGTCCGCGTACGGATCGTAGCTGGCGATCGTCTCGGTGACCCCGACGGCGACTCGACCTCCGGCCGTGGCCGTCTGCGCATTGGCGCCGAATGCCGCCAAAGCGGCCGCAAACGCAATTGCCGATCGCTTCCAGCTCACTGTGTCCTCCCTTGGGCTTTCGCAAGCCCCCTATTTCACCGTGATGTCGGTACCGAATATCCGCTCATCCGAATGCGGTTTGAATCCGACCTTGTCGGACACGCCGTAGAGCGAGTTGATGCGCCACAGGAAAACCGCCGGGACTTCCTGCTGAATAAGATTGAAGACCTGCAGCAGCAGCTTTTTGCGCTGCGCCGGATCGAATTCGCGACGCTCAGCCTCGAGCAGCTTGTCGAGCTGCGGGTTGGAATAGCCCAGACGGGGGGTGACGCCCGACTGGAAATACTGCTCCAGGAACGGCGACGGATCGATCACCGAGCCGCGGCCCTGATAGTAGAACGGCACCAGGCCCTTGCGCACGTTCGGCCACTCGATCGAATAATCCCGAATTGTCAGCTTGGTGCGGATGCCGACCTTGGTCAGCATCGATGCGATCGCTTGCGAGCTCTGCCGATCATTCACATAGCGATCCGCCGAGGCAAACAGCTCAATGTCGACGCCGTTGGGGAATCCCGCCTCGGTGACGAGCTGCTTCGCCTTCGCCGGATCGTAATGGTATTGCGGCGTCACCTCGGGCGAATAGCCGATCTGGCCCGGCCCGAGCGCGCCCAGGAGAACCTCGGCGCGGCCCTGGAACACCGATTGCACGATGGCCTCGCGATCGATCGCATAGGCCACCGCCTGGCGCAGCGTTTTGTTGTTCCAGGGCGGAAAATGCGGGTTCATGGCGAGAAACATGTTCTCGACGGACGGCACCCCCACCGCTTTCACGCCGGACGCCGCTTCGACGCGCTTTGCCAGATGCGGCGGAATCGCGGTCGCGATCTGCACCTCGCCGTTAAGCAGCGCCGTTATCCGCGGCTCGGCTTCCTGGATGCGGTTAAAGACGATGCGGTCGGGATTTTGCGGTTTCATCCCCGGCCATTGCGGATTCTTGTTCAGCACCATGCGCTGGCCGATGGCGATGTCGCCGATCATGTACGGCCCCCAGCCATAGGGTGCCTTGCGGTCCGCGGCCGCGCCGTACTGGTCGAACAAATCCTTGCCGGTGATGATGAGCCTGTCGAAGATGTAATCGAGCAACGGCGCGGTCGGCTCGGTCGTCGTGATCTTCACGGTGTATTTGTCGACCGCCTCAGCTGAGGCGATCGGATGCACGTTGTTGACCTGCGCGGTATGCGGATCGTGCTTGGTGCGGTCGATGGCGTGGACGACGTCGTCGGCGCTGAGCTCCTTGCCGTCATGGTGCCGCTTGAGGCCGTGGCGCAGATGGAAGTACCAGATGCGCGGATCGCTCTTGTCGGTTTCCCAGCTCTCGGCCAGCAGCGGTTCGTATTCGCCGGTGTTGGTGTTGTAGGTGCCGAGGCAGCCATAGGTCTGGCACCAGATCATGTACATCTGCGCCGTCGTGTCGGCATAGGGGTTCCAGCCGGCGAAATCGTTGACCACGCCGATCGTCACCGTGGTTTCGGCCGTGGCGGCGCCGCACGGCGCGAAGATGATCGCCGCGATGACTGCAAGCGCACGCAGCAGGCAAGACGCGCGGCGCGGCTTCATTGTGCGCGCTCGGTATCGAAATAGCCGTTCATGATCGCCTCGTGCCACAGCTTGACCACCACCGGACAGACGCCGAGCGGCAGCCCGTCCTCCGTGCGCCAATACGAATGGATGCCGGTGCCGAACTCGATGACATTGAAGCGCGGCGGGCGGTCGAGCGCGGCGAATTTTTCGGCGATCACCCGGTAATTCTCCGGCGTATGATCGCGGCTGAACTGATTGATGGCGTGCAGGATGGGCGGCACCGGTTTGGTCTTCGGCCCGGTAAGCGGCACGCCGTAATCGAGGTATTCCTGCACCAGCGCCGCCGTCGCGTCGCGGTCGAGGTTCTGGAATCGCGCCGCGACGTTGGCGGCTTCGGTCAGGCACGACGGCGTGCGGTTGTGATACCAGTTCTCCGCTTTGAATTGCGGGAAGCGTTTCACCTTGTCCCAGGCCTCGAATATCTCCTCCATGACCTGGGCGAGACGAAACAGCGGCTTGTCGCCTTCCTGCATCGCCAATTCGGCTCCGGTGTAGCGCGCCAGCTCGCGCCAGGTCCGCACCAGCACGTAGTTGAAGGGCGTCGGCCAGTCGTGCCCGGTCATGGCGTGATAGAACTCGCCGAACGAGGAGTTCTCGATGCCGATGAGGCCCTTCACGTTGGGAACGCGCTGCATCAGCGTGTGCGCGAAGGGACCGCCGGTCGAGTGGCCGTGCACATAGATCGACCACTCCTCGGGTGGGAAATGGCGTCGGCAAATGTCTTTCATCGCCTCGACGATGGCCGTAGGCCAGCTTGCCATGCGCACGTGGAACCGCGTTCCCGGCTTGGCGACCGCATAGCTGCGCGAGCCGTAGATGGCGCGGTTGCTGGCGTCGATCTTCACCTCGTATTCGTCACGCCCAATGGTCTCGTCCTTGAGCCAGATCGGCGTGCGCACGGTGCCATCGGCATGGAACGTATCGTCCGGCCAATCGCGGCTTGGATCGGGGAAATAGAACCGCCCCGGATAGGTCATCGAGCACACCTTGAAGCCGCGCTTGCCGCAGAACGCCCGCGCGAGCCGCTCGATCGAGCGCCAGTCGCTGGCGCCGCCATGGGTCATGAAAATGCCGAGCTTCTTGCCGTCCGGACCGGTCGCGATGCGGCGCTCGTCTTTCGGCGCGTAGACGACGTTGCCGATGTCCCAATCGAGACCGTTGGCACGAATGCGAAACAGATCTTCGCCTTCGTTGAAGTCGATCTCGGGCTCGGCAAGGACGGCGTCCGAGATCGCGACCATCTCGCGCTTCTCGAGCCGCTGCGGCGGCTGCCAAAGCCGGGACTTGCGGCTCACATCGAGCATAGCTTTCTCCCGTCGTTGCTCATCGAGCGTATCACGCGCTCGCCCGCGCGGTCGAGGCGGACGGACCGAACACGTGACATGCGATCCCGTGTGTGCCGTCGAATACCAAAGCGGGCTCTTCTTCGGCGCACCGCTTTTCCGCGAACGGACAGCGCGGATGAAAACGACAACCGCTGGGCGGATCGATCGGGCTTGGCACATCGCCCTGCAGCACCGTGCGCTCGCGTTTGCGCGCCGGATCGGGGGCGGCCGACATCAAGGCCAGGGTGTAGGGATGCCGCCCTTCCCTGTAGAGCTTGGCGGCCGGCGCAATCTCGACGACCTTGCCGAGATACATCACCGCGACCCGGTCGCTGACATGTTCCACCACGCGCAGATCGTGCGAGATGAACAAATAAGTCAGTCCGAACTCGCGCTGCAGGTCGAGCAGCATGTTGAGGATCTGCACCTGGATCGAAACGTCGAGGGCGGAGACCGCCTCGTCGGCGACGATGAACTTCGGGTTCACGGCGAGTGCGCGCGCCACGCCGATGCGCTGGCGCTGGCCGCCGGAGAATTCGTGCGGATAGCGGCCGTAATACTCCGCGCGCAGCCCGACCCGCGCCAGCAGGTCCTTGACGCGGCCGCGGCGCTCTTGCCCTCGGGCGATGTCGTGGATGGCAAGCCCCTCGCCGATGATCTCGCCGATGCGCATGCGCGGATCGAGCGACGCGTACGGGTCCTGAAAGATGATCTGCATCTTGCGCCGGGTCTCGCGCAGCGCCGGCGCTGCCAGCGCGGTGAGATCGCGGCCTTCGAAAGCGATCGATCCGGAGGTCGGCTCGATCAGCCGCACCACGCAACGGCCGAGCGTGGTCTTGCCGCAGCCCGACTCGCCGACGAGACCAAGCGTTTCGCCCGGCTCGATCGCCAAGGTGACGCCGTCGACCGCCTTGACGTATTGGCTGGCGCGGCGAAATACGCCGGCCCGCACCGGATAATGTTTCGTCAACGCGCGGATTTCGAGCAGCGGCATTTTTCACGCAGCCTTGAAACAAGCGACTTTGTGGCCGCGGCCGAGCTCGACCAGCGGCGGCTCCGCTTGCGCGCACGACGAGTCCGCGCGTGAACAGCGATTGCGGAAGCGGCAGCCGCTCGGCCAATCGAACGGGCTCGGCACCATGCCGGGGATGGCTTCGAGGCGCGTCTTCGGCGGCAGTCGGCCCGGCATCGAGTTGAGGAGGCCGATGGTATAGGGATGCATCGGGCGCGAGAAGATCGCCTGCGGCGGCGCCTGCTCGACGATCTTGCCGGCGTACATGACGGCGACCGCATCCGCCCGTTCGGCGACGACGCCGAGATCGTGCGTAATCAAAAGCACGGCCATGCCGAGCTGGTCCTGCAGTTCGCCGATCAGCTCGAGGATCTGCGCCTGAATGGTGACATCGAGCGCCGTGGTCGGCTCGTCGGCGATCAGGAGCTTGGGCGTGCAGGCGAGCGCCATGGCGATCATCACGCGCTGGCGCTGGCCGCCGGAGAATTCGTGCGGATAGGCCTGCACGCGCTTGTGCGGCTCGGGAATCTTGACGAGACGCAGCATCTCGATGGCGCGTTCGCGCGCCTTGCGCCGGCCGGCGCCCTGATGCACGCGCACGCTCTCGGCGATCTGGTCGCCCACCGTCATCACCGGATTGAGCGACGTCATCGGCTCCTGGAAGATCATCGAGATTTCGTTGCCGCGGATGCGCCGCATCTCCGCTTCGCCGCGGCGCACGGCATCGCTGCCGCGATAGAGGATTTCGCCGCCGACGATGCGGCCGGTGTCCTTGTCGAGGAGCCGGATGATCGACAGCGCGGTCACGCTCTTGCCGCAGCCGGACTCGCCGACCAGCCCGACCGTCTCGCCGTCCGCAATGTCGAAACTGACGCCGTTGACGGCACGGACCTCGCCGTCGCTGGTAAAGAACGAGGTGCGCAGGTCCTTGACGCGCAACAGCGGCGCGCCGTTCAGGCTTTGGCCGGAACGTTCGACCACGAAGGCCTCACTGCCATCCATGCGCTCCGTCGTGGACGAATGCCACGCGGCCGTCGACGATGGTCATGTCGACCGGAATGTCCTTGATCCGCTCCGGCGCGATGGCGAGCGGATCCTGCGCCAGCACGGCGAGATCGGCGAGCTTGCCCGGCTCGATCGAGCCTTTGATGCGTTCGTCGAAGCCATTATAGGCGGCGTTGATGGTGAACATGCGCAGAGCCTCAACCGCGGAGATCGACTGATCGGCGCCGACCGTGGCGCCGCTCCAGATCTGCCGAGACACCGACGTGCCCATGTCGCGCAGCGGATCGGTCGGCCAGTAGCCCGGCCCGTCGGAGCCCGACGTGATCGGAATGCCGGATTCGAGCAGCGTCTTGACGGCGAACGAGCCGGCGAGCCGCGCCGGCCCCATGCAGTCGAGCAGCGATTCCCAGATGAAATGCAGAAACGGCACGTTGGGCACCGGAAGCACTTCGAGCCGGCGAATGCGGTCGAGCCGCTCCTTGGTGATCATCCAATTGCCCAGATGCTCGACGCGGTGGCGATGATCGGCGCGCGGCTGCGCGGTGACCGCCTTGTCGATGGCGTCGAGTGCCATGTCCATGGCGCGATCGCCGATGGCGTGAATGCAGACCCGATGTCCGGCGCGATGATAGGCGTCGACGGTCTCGTCGAGCTCCTCGGACGGAATGCGGATCAGGCCGCAATGGCACGGATCGTCCACATAGGGCTCGTAGAACGCGGCGACGCGGCCGGTGATGCCGCCGTCGATCGACATTTTCACGCCGCCGATCTTGAGCCAGTCGTTGCCAAAGCCGGTCTTGAGCCCGAGATTGAGCAGGCTTTCCGGCACGATCTTCGCCTCGATGATGCGAAGGAGCAGGCTGGCGCGGATCGGCAAGCGGCCTTCGAGTGCGAGCTCCTGATAGGCCCGGACCGTTTCGTTGTTGGTGACGATGTCGTGGATCGTAGTCACGCCGCGGCGCAGTGCGCGCCGCATCGCGTGAACGATGCCTTCTTTCATCTGCTCGTAGCTGTAGGCGGGAATGACGTTGCGCACCAGATATTGTGCGCGTTCGATCAGTTTGCCGGTCAGCTCGCCCGTGGTTGGATCGAGCTCGATGGCGCCGCCGCCAGGCGGCGCGGTCTCCTTGGTGACGTGCGCCAGCGCTAAGGCCTGACTGTTGGCGACGGTGACGTGGGCGCCAAAGCCGATCGAAACCGGATGGTTCGGCGCCGCCTCGTCGAGTTCCTCGCGGCGCGGAAAACGCTTTTCCGGCATGCGAAAATCCTGCATCGGGCTGCCGGTGCCGACGATCCAGGTGCCGGGTGGCACTTCGCGCGTTTGCGCGCGCACGACTTCAAGGATGTGCGGGATCGAGCGCACGTTGGTGCCGAAGTCGCGCACGTCGATCTTGTTGAGCGAAGCGGCGCCATCGTCGGCCAGATGAACGTGCGGGTCCGTCAGGCCGGGGATGACGGTACGGCCCTTGAGGTCGATCACCTCGGTGCGCGATCCGCGCAAATCAAGCATCTCGCTGCTGTCACCAACCGCGAGAATGCGGCCCATCTTCACCGCGACCGCCTCGAACGCGCGATTGTCGGCGTCGGCCGTAAGCACGCGGCCGTTGGCGAGAATGAGATCGGGCGCGAGGGCTGGATGCATATGTTCGTTGGGGGCTAGGACTCGTGGACAGTGATTACGTCGTGGATGACCGTCTTTGCAGGACGGCGACCGATCCTACGCGCGGCGCAAGCGTGTGCGCAACACATCCGTCCTGCGCCCAACTGGCGCGCCGCGTTCCCGGCTAGTGCAGCACCGAGACATCGGTCGGGCTGATGCGATCGTCCGGGCGGGGCTTGAAGTTGACGCCTTTCGCCACCCCATACACGTTCTGATAGCGCCAGAGAAAACATGCCGGCGCTGCATCGAGGATGGCGTCGAACGCCTTGCGCAGGATCGTCTTGCGTTGCTGCGGATCGAACGTGACGCGTTCCTGCCGCAACCACCGATCGATATTCGGATCCGATATGCCGATCCGCGGCGAGCCGCCGGTTTCGAAATACTGCGCCAGGGCCGGACTCGGATCGATGACCGACTGGCGGCCCCAATAATAGAACGGCACCTGGCCGCGCTGGATATCGGCCCAATAGGTCGAAACTTCCGGCGTATGCAGCGTCGCCCTGATGCCGACCGCGCGCAGCATCGGCACAATGGCGGCGGCGATGGTGCGGTCGAACAGATAGCGTCCCGTCGAGGTGTAGAAATCGACGTCGACGCCGTTTGGAAAACCCGCCTCCTTCAATAACGCCTTGGCCTTCTCGGGATCGAACGGATAGCGGTCGCCGGCACTTGGATCAAAGCCGTACTGGCCGGGCCCAACGACACCGTCGAGCCGCATCGCCTGACCGCGCAAAATGCTTTTGACGATGGCGTCCCGATCGATCGCGTAACACACTGCCTGCCGGACGAGCTTATTGTTCCAGGGCGGATGCTTCGGCGTCATGCCGAGAAACATGAATTCGGCGGCCGCAACCGACACCACTTTCGTGTTCGCGTTTTGCTCGACCTTCGGCATCGCGTCCGGCATCAGCCGCTGCACGATCTGGAATTCGCCGTTGAACAAGCCGACCGTCCGCACTTCCGGCTCGCGGACGATTTGATAGACGATCTGGTCCGGCGCATCGCGGCGGTCCTGCATGCCGGGAAATTCCGTGTTCTTGGTCAGCGCAAACATCTGCCCTGGCACCAGCCGTTCCAGCTTGTACTGCCCGGCGCCGATCGGGTGCTGCTCGTCCGCGACCTTCGCGCCGTAGCGGTCGAAGATCGCCTTGTTGGTGATGATGAATTGGGTGAGATAGGACAGCAGCGGCGCGGTCGGCTCTTTGGTGATGACCTTGACGGTCTGGTCGTCGACCGCCTCCATGCGTTCGACCATGCTCAAATTCTGTTTCTGTTTGCTCTGCGGATCGGTCATCACCCGATTGAACGAATGCACCACGTCGGCGGCCCGCAACGGCTCGCCGTTCTGCCAGAGGATATCGCGGCGCAGATGGAAGACCCAGGTCTTGGGATCGGCAACCTCCCAGCTCTGCGCCAACAGCCCGGTGTAATCGGCCTTGTCGAAGTCGTACTCGATGAGGCAGCCGTAGACGTGACACCACACGCCATACATGAGCGAGTTGCTGTCGCCGTAGGGATTGTAGGTGTCGCTGGTCTCAGTGACGGCGATGTTGACGCGGCTATTGGTTTGAGCGTCGGCATGCCCTGCAGCGCAGAGGACGCTCAGCCCGACCGCTATCAGTGCGACGGACAGGTGGAAGGTGGAGTGAGACGGCGACATGATCGGTCTCCTCGTGAGGCGCGAACGATACAAAGCGACGAGAATGATGACAACGTGGCGCGTCGTCCGGCATGCGATGTGGCGATTTGCCTTGCCGGCAAACCTATGGAAGCTTTGCCGGTCATGAGCACGCCCGTCGACCAGCCATTCGCTGTTGAAGAGACGACCATTGCGGATCTCCACGCCGCCTATCTCGAGCGGCGCACCAATGTACGCGCCGTGGTCCAGGGCTTTCTCGATCGCATCGCCGCCTACGACAAGAAGGGGCCGGCGCTCGGCGTCGTCATATCGATCAACGCCCGCGCGCTCGACGAGGCTGATCGGCTGGATCAAGCGTTCGCCGCATCCGGCAAGCTGACCGGTCCGCTGCACGGCATTCCGGTTCTGGCCAAGGACAACTACGACGTCGCCGGCCTGCAGACGACCGGCGGTTCGAGGGCAATGCTGGGCTGGATTCCGTCGCGGGATTCGACGGTGGTCGCCAAGCTGCGTGACGCCGGCGCCATCGTGCTCGCCAAGGTCACCATGTCGGAGTGGGCCCGCGGCGGCGTCGACAACATCAATTCCGCCCTGCCGGGATTTGCGCGCAATCCCTACAATACGGCCTACGCGACGGGCGGCTCGTCGGGCGGCACGGGCGCCGGCATCGCGGCCAATTTCGGCGTGATCGGGCTCGGCTCCGACACGTGGGGCTCGATCCGCAATCCATCGTCCAACAACGCGATCGTCGGCTTGCGGCCAAGCTGGGCGCTGGTCTCCCGCGCCGGCATGATCGGACTTTATGCGGCGCGCGACATGGCCGGACCGATGACGCGCACGGTGTCCGATCTCGCCAAAACCCTCGACGTGATCGCCGGCGTCGATCCGGCCGACCCCGGCACGGCGGGCGCAGCCGGCAAGATTCCGGCGAGCTATGCGGCAAGTCTGAAAACAGACGGCGCGAAGGACAAACGCCTCGGCGTCCTGCGCCAGGCTTTCCGCCCGGACGCGTCCGATCCGGACGTGCTGTCGCTCGTCGACAAAGCTATCGAGGATTTGCGGCGCCTCGGCGCCGACATCGTCGATCCGTTCGTGATCGAAGATTTCGACCGGTTTCCGCCGCGGCCGCACCCGCACAGCGAAGTGCGCGCGGCGTTCGAGCGCTATCTGCGGACGACCGGCCCGGGCTACCCGAAGACCGTCGCCGAGCTCGTCGCCACGAAAAAATTCCATCCGCTGCACGAGGCCGGCCTCCTGGCCGCAATGAACGCGCCCGACCCGGCCGACGACCCGGTGCTGCGCGAACTCGAGGCGCATGAAGTGAAAATGCGGCAGGCCTATGCGCAGGCCATGGCGGCCGCCCGGCTCGACGCGATCATCATGCCGACGGCGAGCTACCCGCCAAAGCTCAACGGCGACCGCAATACCACGCCGACCGGCACGACGACCTGGATCGCGTCGGGCCTGCACTGGCCGGCGCTCATCGTGCCCATGGGATTCACCGGCGAGGATCTGCCGTCCGGCCTGCAATTGGTCGGCGAGCCGTGGAGCGATGCCAAGCTCATCGAGATCGGCTACGCCTATGAGCAGGCGACCAAGCACCGGCATCCACCGGCGAGCGTGCCGCCGTTGCGTGCCGCGCCGACGCGGCATTGATTTTCACCGCGCGGGCGCGTCTGATAGCCGCTCGCCAATACAACGCACCGGACCACAGCGAAGAGAGAGCGGAGGCACTCATGGCGTCGAAGGACCGCTTCGAAGACCATTGCTGGAAAGACGTCATGCCGGCCGACGACATCAGGCTTTACGCGCCTTATGCGCGCGAGACCTTCGTCGGGCCGTCCGCTGCGTTTTTGGCCATCGATCTCTACAACCTGGTCTATCGCGGCGGGCCGGGCGCGCCGGTGGACCTCGACCCGAAACATCCGAACAGTTGCGGTGCCTTCGCCCATCGCGCCATCGAGCCGACCAAGCGGCTGTTCGCGGCGGTGCGGCGCGCCGGACTACCGATCTTCTACTGCACCCAAGACCACCGGCCGCAAAATCGTCCCAACGGCGCCATCTCGACGCGGCGCAAGGAGAAACCGGCCAACGCCGAGGACCACGGCATTTACCGCGCGTTCGCTCCGCAGCCGTCGGACATTATCATTTACAAGCAGCGGGCCAGCGTCTTTCAGGGCACACCATTCCTGTCGCACCTCGGGCTGCTCGGCATCCGCAGCCTCATCGTCTGCGGCGAAAGTACTTCGGGATGCGTGCGCGCCAGCACGGTGGACGCCTATTCGTACGGATTTCACGTCTCGATCGTCGAGGAGTGCACGTTCGATCGCTCTGACTTCATTCACAAGACCAACCTGTTCGACCTGCACCACAAATACGTCGACGTCATGCACCTCGACGAAGTCGAAGCCCATCTCGATCAGGTCGCCGGAGGGCATGGCGTTCAACAGGCGGCCGAATAGGCTTCAAACGCAGAACCGAGGCTGCCTCGCTCGCGTTGCTGTCCCGAGGCTCGCTTTGCCATTGCGCCACTAACGCAAATCCGAAACCGCAAGGAGAATCCCGGCCGTGTCCCATCGCGTTGCCATCACACTCGCCTGTGGCGACTACGAGATCGTACGGCCGCTGAAGGAAGGCTTGGTCAAGCCGGACGGCGTCGAGCTGACTGTGCTGACCGCAATGGATTCGACCACCCGCCATTGGCGCTTCCTCCGCGGCGGGGAGTTCGATGCCGCCGAGGTGTCGTGCTCGTCGTACATGGTTGCGCTCGATCAGGGCCTGGCGAACTCGAACGCGATTCCGGTGTTCCTGCATCGCCGATTCCGTCACGGCTTCATCTTCATCAATACCCACAAGGGCATCACCAAGCCGACCGATCTGATCGGCAAGAAAGTCGGCCTCAAGCAGTTCCAGGCAACCGCCATCGTCTGGATGCGCGGCATCCTCGAAAGCGAATACGGCGTACCGGCCCAGTCGATCGAATGGGTGCCGGAGCTCGACGAAACGATCGAATTCACGCCGCCGTCCGGACTGAAGATCACCAGGCTCTCGCACAACGAGAGCGTCGAAAAGCTTCTCGCCGAAGGCAGCCTCGACGCCTGCATCCATCCTGACCTGATCAAGCCGCTCGTGCAAAAGGACCCGCGGGTCGCCCGGCTGTTCCCGAACTGGAAGCAGGAGGAAATCGCCTATTGGAGAAAGACCGGCATCTTCCCGATCATGCACGTGCTGGCGATCAAGCAGGAGATCGTCGACCGCCATCCATGGCTGCCGCTCAATCTGTTTCACGCCTTCAACGAATCGAAGCGGCTGGCCATGAAGCGGATGGAGAACCCGCGCATTGCACCGCTGGTCTGGTATCGCGAAGCCTGGGAGGAGCAGGAGGAGATCGTCGGCAACGATCCTTGGGAATACGGCCCGTCCGAGCGCAACATCAATAACATCAACACGGTCGCCGGCTACGCCCATGATAGCGGCTTGACCAAACGGCGATTGAAGTTCGAAGACCTGTTCGTGCCGGTGTTCCAGGGCCGCAAACGCGGTGACGAATTCCGGTTCTGACGCCGCACGCGACACCCGAGGCAGGCAGAGACTGAGACAGGCAGTAACATGGCCGACCACATCGAGGGACGTCTCTATTACGAGACGATGGGCAAAAGCGGCCCGGTCATGGCCTTCGTGCATCCGAACCCGATGGACCAGTCGTGCTGGATTTTCCAGATGGCGCAAATGTCCACCTGGTACCGTTGCATCGCCCTCGATCTGCCGGGTTACGGGCGGTCGCCGAAGGCGCGCAGCGGACTGACGATGCAAGACGTCGCGCGGGCCTGCTGGGAGGCCGTTGATGATGCCTATCCGGGCGAGCGAGCCGTGCTGGTCGGCTGCTCCATCGGCTCATCGATGCTGACGTGGATGCACAACGATCGGCCGCAGCAGACGGCGGCGATGATCATGTGCGGCACCGGCTACAATCCAAAGAAAGACTTCATTCCACCGCGGATCCAGGCGTATCGGGAGCAGGGCATCGGCTACCGCTGGGGCTATACCTTCGAGGACTTCAGCCCCGCTTTCCGGTCGACGCCGATGGCGCATTTCTTCGCTGACCTTTTTGCCGCTCGCAACGTGTACGGCGACGTCGACACCATCATCACCCAGTTCGAGGCCTACCGGCAGCCAGAGCCGGACGACCACCATGCCAAAGTTGCCTGTCCGGCCATCATCATCACGGGAAGCGAGGACAACACCCATCGGACTGCGTTTGCGCTGCAGAAGCGCATCGCCGGTTGCGAACTGAGGACCATCTATGGCGCGGGACACGCCTGCCAGATCGAGCAACCTGCGCTGTTTAACCGCCATATGATCGAGTTTCTGACCGCTCATGGCCTGTTCCCGGGGGCCAGAGTCCAAGGCTAAGCTTGGTCGCGGAGGAACCGCCGATGACAGCATTCATGCAGCGTCGTGAATTCCTGCTCGGTCTTGCCGGGCTAGCCGGGACAGCACATAGCGCCGTCGCCGAGGCGTACCCGTCGCGCCCGGTCCGCATCCTGGTTGCGACCTCCGCCGGAGGCGGCACCGACCTTGTCGCCCGGTTCATCGCGCAGTGGCTGAGCCATGAGCTCGGGCAATCGTTCTTCGTCGAGAACCGTCCGGGTGGCGGCAACAATATCGGCACCGAGATGGCGGCGCATTCGCCTGCGGACGGCTATACGCTGTTCATGGCGAACACCGTCAACACCATCAACAATTCGCTTTATCGGAACCTGAACTACACCTTCATTGCCGACTTCGCGCCTATCGCGAACGTCATGGGCACGCCGCTGCTCCTGCTGGTGCACCCCTCGGTGAAGGCAAACAGCGCCGCCGAACTCATCGCGCTCGCCAAGGCGAGCCCCGGCAAGCTCAACCTCGCGTCGGGCGGCGTCGGTTCGACCGGTCACATGTCCGCCGAGCTGTTCCAGATGATGGCGGGCATCAAATTCACCCATGTGCCGTATCGCGGCGAGGCGCTCGCGCTCGTTGATCTCATCGCCGGCAATGCCCAGGTGATGATCGCCACCACCGGCTCGTCGCTACAGTACGCCAAGGCCGGCACGGTGCGCACGCTTGCGACCACGACCGATGACGCCGTCGTCCAACTACCCGGAGTGCCGCCGCTTTCGAAGACTCTGCCGGGCTATCGGGCCAATGCCTGGAACGGCCTTTGCGCGCCGAAAGCAACCTCGGCTGAGATCATCGCCTTGCTCAACAAACAGGTGAACCTCGCGCTGGCCGATCCGAAGATCAAGGACCATATCGCCGACCTCGGCGGTGTCGCGCTGCCCGGCTCGCCGGAGGACTATGGCCGAACGATCGCGGCCGATACCGCGACATGGGCCAAGGTGGTGAAATTCTCCGGCGCGCACGTCGATTGATCCGTGCCATTGCGACTGTTGTCGCTCCAAGCCGTGATCATCTAGCATTCGTGGCCTCGCCACTTTGGGGTATCAACATACGAGGGTGCCATGCAGATCAATCGACGTCAGATGCTGAGCGGTGCAAGCGCTGCAACAGCCACATTGCTCGCCGAGCCCGCATTGGCAGATTGGAAGCCGGCGGAAGCATATCCCGATCCCGCCATCCACAACCTTGACCCCAGCTTCGCAAAGTATTGGCTCTATAACGCTGCGCTGGAGCGCCTCGCAACCGGCTACCGATGGGCCGAGGGACCGGTGTGGTTCGGCGATGCCCGTTGTCTGCTCTGGTCGGACGCCGCACTCGATCGCATCTCGCGCTGGGACGAGGAGACCGGGTTGGTCAGCGTTTACCGCAAACCTGCCAACAAGCCGAACGGCCTCACTCGCGACCGGCAGGGCCGCCTACTAACCTGCGAACATATGGGACGGCGGGTGACGCGCACAGAATACGACGGCACCATCACAGTCGTCGCAGACAGCTATGAGGGCAAACGTCTGTGCTCGCCCAACGATGTGGTCGTGGCTGCCGATGATGCGATCTGGTTTACCGATTCCATCTTTGGCATACGCAGCAATTATTCCGGCAGCGTCGCGCCTCAGGAATTGCCGACCAATGTATACCGTGTCGATAAAGCCGGCAAAATGACTGTCGTCATCGACGACATCAAGATGCCCGACGGGCTGGCGTTCTCACCCGACGGTAAGAAGCTTTATGTCATCGAGGACGGCGTGCATCCGCAGATATTCCGAGTCTACGACGTTGTCGCCGACGGTACGAAGCTTGCCAACGGCCGCACCTTCATCAGCATTGCTCCGGGGACCGGCGTCGCCGACGGCTTCCGCGTCGATACGGACGGCAATCTCTGGTGTGGGTGGGGCGGCGGTCCCGGCAACGACGGCGTGATGGTGTTCAACCAGGGTGCCGAGCGGATCGGATCGATCGATCTGCCCGCACGGGCCTCCAATGTTTGCTTCGGCGGCTACCGCAACAGCCGCCTGTTCATAACCGCGAGCCATTCGGTGTTTGCGATCTACCTGCGCACCCAGGGCGTCATTGGCGGTTGAGAAGTTTACCCGCGCATACTTGCCAAGGATTGCCGCAATAACCGCAAGCGGAGCACGACATTCGCTCATTCCGATGCTTAAGATCGGCAGATCGAGTTACTTGGAATGATCAAGCGTGCGACACACGGAAACTTTGTGGGCCATGGTAACTCAGGTAGACTGCGGGCCGATTTGCGACCGAAAGCGTAATCTGCGACGCCGGGAATAGGTGCAATGACCATGGAAGCGAACGCCAATCATATGAAGCTAGGCCTCTTTGTGCGGCCGGTCGGTCATCATGTCGCGTCATGGCGCCACCCCGATTCGCACATGGATGCCGGCGTCAATATCCAGCGCTTTGTTGAAATGGCGCAAACGGCCGAGCGCGGGCGCTTCGACATGCTGTTCTCGGCCGATACGCAAAGCGCATTGACCACTCATCCGGACGGGCTGCATCGGATGCATTACGTCGCCTGGATCGAGCCTTTCACCCTCATGGCCACGCTTTCGGGCTTCACCCGGAATATCGGGCTCGTCTGCACGGCGAGCACAACCTACGAAGAGCCCTTCGTGCTTGCACGCAAATTTGCATCGCTCGATCTGGTCAGCCACGGCCGCGCCGGCTGGAACCTGATCACGTCGGGCAATGAAACGGAGGCGCAGAATTTCGGACGTACCGCGCATCCGCCCAAGGTCGAGCGGTATCGCCGGGCGCGCGAATTCGCCGAAGTCGTTGTTGGCCTCTGGAACAGCTGGGACGAGGATGCGTTCGTACGCGATCGCGCTTCCGGCGTATTTTTCGATCGCGAAAAAATGCACGTGCTCGACCACCACGGCAAATATTTCAGCGTGCGGGGGCCGCTGAACGTGCCGCGCTCGCCGCAGGGCGCACCGGTGCTGGTTCAGGCCGGCGCGTCGGATGATGGCATGGAGCTGGCCGCCGAGACCGCCGAGGTGGTCTTTGCCGCGCAATCGCGACTCGAGGGCGGCAAGGCTTTCTACACCAATGTGAAAGGCCGCATGGCGAAATACGGCCGCAATCCCGACCACCTGAAGATTTTGCCGGGGCTAGCCGTCACGGTCGGCCGGACCGAGGACGACGCCAGGGAAAAGCACGAGCGCATGCAGGACTTGATCCATCCCGATGTCGGCCTCGGCTTGCTGTCGCGGCGGATCGGCTTCGATCTCAGCGGCTATCCGCTGGACGGCCCGCTGCCCGAGCTGCCGAAGAATGACGTGGTCGCCAGCCGTTCGGACGTGATGGTCGACATGGCAAGGCGCGAAAATCTCACAATCCGCCAGCTGTACAAGCGATTTGCCGGAGCACGCGGTCACCTGGAAGTCATCGGCACACCGGCGCAGATCGCCGACACCATGCAGCAGTGGGTCGAAGAAGGCGCCGCCGACGGCTTCAACGTGATCGTGCCGTACTTTCCGGGCGGCTTGAATGATTTTGTCGACGGCGTCATCCCGGAACTGCAGCGCCGCAATCTTTTCCGCACCGAATACGAGAGTTCGACACTGCGCGGCAATCTCGGCCTGCCGATTCCCGGCAACCGCCACACGCTGGCACGCCAGCTCGAAGCGGCCTCGTGAGCCAATGCGTCCCGAGATGCAAGGGACGATCGGCGCAAGAACGCGCCGACCATCCGGCTTACTGGCGAAAACGACGCGGCTAGCTGAGGTTTATTGAGATCAGCCCGCTGACGCGCGCAATTGTTGGCATTCTGCCTTGAACAGATCGTTCAGACAGTATTCGGCAAGTTCAATGCCGGTCGGGAACCAGAGCGCGCCGGCCTTGCGCATATGTTGAAGGATGCCGCGCAGAGCGAGCGTTCGGCCGGGTCGCCCGATGATGTACGGATGCATCGTGAACGGAATGTACTTCGGACGCTCCGGGGTGCTTTCGGAGAACAGTTCGTCGAAATAGGCCTTCCAGGTTTCGAGGCCGTGGTGCGGATTGCCGTACTCGCCGTGCCGGTGACCGAAAAGCGTGCCGTCACCGAACGGCTGGCGCGGCAACTCGACGATGACCTTGCCGTCCTTTTCGTACAGGAATGGCAGCTCCTCGTGGAAGCAGTTGGTGTTGAAGGTGAAGCCATTTTCGATGAGAAGCTCGATCGTGCTCGTGCTCTGCGTGCACGAGCGCCAGCCCAGCGGCCGGCGACCCGTCCGCTTCTGGATCATCGCGATAGCCCGCTTCATCACCGTGTCTTCCTGGTCGCGCGGCAGGTAACGGGCGATTTCGTGATTGTAGCCGTGGCCTTCGACCACATGACCGTGATCGAGAATGGCCTGGACCGCCTCCGGAAAGCGCTCAGCGATGGCTCCGCACGTCAGGAAGGTCGCCTTGACGCCTTCGTCCTTCAGAACGCGCAGCAGGCGGTAAATCGCATGGTGCGGCCCGTACTCGCCCTGGCTCCACATTTCGTAATTGAGAATGCCGTTCTTATCCGGCTTGACGTCCTCGCCGCCTTGAAAATCGAAAGTCAGGAACACACAGGCCCGCTGGCCCTTCGGCCAGCGAACGAGATGATCGTAATGATATTCCTTGAGCATGGCTTCCCTCGCGCATGAAGTTGGTAATTCTAGCATGACGCCTTGGGATTCGGTAGTAGCCCACAGTCACAGCGAGCAGCCCTACTTCACCACTTTGCTCTTCCACAAGTCCCACGGCCGGCCGACCACGGCCTGCATGGCCTTGTCCGCCGTCTCGCATTCGCCGGCGTCCATGTAGACGACGTTTTCGGGATCGAGCGTGATGGCCTGCAGCTGCTGCCGCGCATTGATCTCGGTGTAATAGGCGCGAAACACGGCGATCTGGATGGTCGGACCGACGACAACGTTGCCGTGACCGCGCAGCAGAACAACGTCGGCCTTTTTGCCCAGCGTCCCCGCCATCGCCTTGCCGAGCGCGGCCGTGCTGATCATGAGATCGGAATGGGCAACGTGATTCCTGATTTCGAAGACCGGCGCGCCAAAACCGAGGAAGCAAGCGTTGTGCAGCAACGGCCGCAGCGGCGCCTTGGTCGAGGCGAAAGGCACGACGGTCGGCGAATGGCTATGCACGATCGCGCCGACATCGGGCCGCGCCTTATAAACCTCGCCATGAATCCAGCGTTCGTAATAAAGCTTGGCGGCGCGATCCTTGGCGTGGGCGGCTTCGTTCTCCATCGTATGCTCGACGATATCCGCGGCGCTGACCTGCGCCGGCGCAATCGAGCGCGACATGAAGTATCGGTCGTTGCGGGCCGGATGGCGGACGCTGATATGGCCGAACGCATCCAGCACACGCTCCATCGCCAATATGCGATTGGCCGCGACCAGGTTCTCGATCGCTTCATTGATCGGTGACACCTCAGCCATTCCCCGAACTCCTCCAGCTATTCGGCCCGACTCCCCGGTGCCGGCGGCGTTGGGTCGCGCTTTGGCGCCATGCTGTAGTACGCTGGCGTTCTCGCTATCCACCGGCAATGTCGGCCTTGTCGCGTCCGACACCAAGTGTGCCTCGGCCCAAGGCGAGCAAGGAGGATGTTACAATGATCGTGGCCTTTACGCGAAAAATTCGCCTTGCCGGGGCGTTCTCGGCTGCTGCTATCCTGAGCGTTCTCGCTGGTTCACCGCAGCCTGCGCAGGCCGAAACCAAGATCATCGAGGGCTTTGTCAGCAACGGTGCGCTGCAATGGCCTGAATACATCGCCAACGAGTTCGGATGGTTTAAGCGGAACGGCGTCAGTGTCGATATGGTGGTCGTCGGTCCAGGCGCTGCACAGCAAGTCGCCGCCGGTTCGCTGAACATCGGCTATAGCGGCTTTCCCGATTTCATCCGCGCGATCAACCAAGGCGCTCCAGTCAAAATCGTTATCAATGCCGTCGATCAGCCACCCTATGCAGTCTATGCCAAATCGCCGATCAAGAAGATCGCTGATCTGAAGGACAAAACGGTCAGCATTGGCGGTATCAAAGACGTGACGCTGATCTATATGGAAGCTTTCATCGGCTCGGCCGGACTAAAAAGCAGCGATATTGACTGGATTTATGCCAAAGCGACGCAAGATCGGCTAGCTGCCCTTCTGTCCGGCGGTGCGGCTGCCGCGATTCTCTATCCACCCACCACATTCCGCGCCGCGGCAGCTGGCTATACAAACTTAGGTGACATCGAAACGTATCTAAAGGATTTTCCTTTTACCGTGTGGGCGGCAAATACCGATTGGGCCGAAAAGAATAGAGATGCGCTCCTCGGCTACATTAAGGCCTACAGCCTCGCTGTTGGCTGGCTGTATGATCCAAAGAATAGGGAGCAGGCTATCGACATTCTGGTCAAATACTCCAAGCAGGATCGCAAGGACTCGGCCGACACCTATGATTATTTTGTAAACAAGCTGCATGCGTTCAGCGCAAATGGCAAGCTGAGCCCTGCGAGCTACAAAATGATGACCGATGCCCTGGTGAGCTGGGGGGATCTCAAACAGCCGGTGCCAGCGATGTCGAAATTCTTCGATTTCAGCTTTGTCGACGCGGCGTGGAAGAAATAGGTATCCTCGGTCACTAACGACACCTGTCGTCGGTTGGCCATCGATGGGGGTCCAGGTTCGGTGGAGCACCTTGATGTCGAGAAAGGTCTGGTTGGCGCCAAGATAGCGCTAACCGGCGATTGCCGGTCCCTGGCAGGGTTCGGCATGGCCGAGAGCATTTCACAGATTCTAGCCAAACGCACCGGCCCGATCGGAAACTTAGCCTAGCTTTGGCAGTGTCTCCGCAAACAAGTCGGGCCGATACCCCACGGCATCGAACAGGTGCCTGCGCGATTCATCGATCATCACCTTCAGCCTCTTCAGGTCGAGTCCGACCACCTTGCCGCGATACTTTCGTACACGGCCGCCGATGATCACTGTATCCACGTTGCTGTGATCGGCCGCCTGCACCACGGTGCCGACCGCATTGTTCAAGGGATAGAGGTTGATGTCGTCGGCGCGAATCATGATGAGATCGGCCTCTTTGCCAGGCGCAAGTGAGCCGATCTTGTCGTCGAGGCCCGCGCAATGGGCACCGCCCATGGTCGCGCAGTGTAGAACGTCGCGTATCATCAACGGTTTGGGCGGGTTCCGATCGCCTGAGAATTTCTTGTTTTGCGCAAAGGCGCGTTGCAAATAGAGCGCGATCCGCATTTCGGTGAACATGTCGGTGCTATAGGAGGTTTCGTTATCGACGCTGAACCCGGGTTTGATGCCGTGGTCCCAGGCATGCTGCAGCGCGCATACGCCTTCGCCAAGTCCGTATTGCGCATCGGAGCGCGGACACACATTGACGTTGGCGCCGTTCTCCACCAGCATCTTCCACGTTGACTCCGGCAATCCGCCACAATGGTTGAACGTATTGTCCGGCCCAACCAGCTTCTCCACCCCCATTGGTTCGACTAGTTCCGCCATCCTGGGGCCTGTGAACTCGGTCGTGATGCGCAAGCCGAGGTGGCGTGCGGCTGCCCAGTTCTCGCGGTTTGGTCCCGAGAACATGCGCAGCGTCACGAGCTGGTCAGACGAGGAAAAGTACTTTTTCTGCAGCCGCTCCAGATCCTGCGGCCATTGCCTTTGCCAATCGCCCGCTTGAGGGGCGCCCGATGCATGAACGGCTCGTATGCCACTGTCCAGGAGCGCTTCGACTGCGGCGTCCGAATGCTCGGCGCTGCGCGCATTATGCGAGTTGTCGATCAAACAGGTTATGCCCGCATCGATGCAGCCGATCGCGGTCAGATAGTTGCCAACATACATGTCTTCTGGCCGGTACGCCTTGGCAAAAGAAAGATGCGTGGCGTTCGAATAATCGGCAAGCGTTGGCGAATTGGGGTTGATGCGGCGGAGCTGCCCCTCCCAGGAATGGCGATGAGCGTCGACGAAGCCCGGGACAATAATGGTGTCATGCGCTTCGATCACCTGGGCGTCCGCGGCTTTAAGGTCCGGTCCGATAGCCGCGATGGCTTTGCCTTGAATCAGAATGTCACCTCGGATCAGGTCGCCGATCTTGTTGTCCATGCTGACAATGGTGCCGCCGCGCAGCAGGATTCGGTGTTTCGGATCAACCGCTTTTTGACTCTCGAAGCGGCGCAGCGCAGCCGCCTCTGCACCGTCTGGCGCGAGCGCCTCCGCCATCGCGAGGCTCGAAAGCAAAGTAGCGCCTGCGTTCAACGCGCTACGGCGCGTCACGTGATAACGACTGCCCATACGATCTCCTCGTCGCTTTCCAAGCGTCGACTGCAGGCCGGGCATCGCCAGCCGAGCAGCGGATTTTTCGATCCTATCACTGCAGGGATTGACGTCCAAAGGATGCAAATCGCTACCCGACCGAAATGCCATGAAGTCCTCAACAGAATCGGCAATATCGTCGGGCCGATAACGCCTGCTCCGGGATTTCTAAATCCGCTTCCCCCTTCGGAGTGTCAGTGTTAGAATTTTCGAGTACGCGGAATGGCAGGAGGGCGACATGGTGGCTGTCACAGTCAACGGCGAAAGTCGAGACGTAGCGGTCCATCCCGACACCCCTTTGCTCTGGGCATTGCGCGAACATCTCGGCTTGACCGGCACCAAATTCGGCTGCGGCATCGCGGCGTGCGGCGCCTGCACCGTTCATGTCGACGGCAATCCGGTCCGATCCTGCATAACGCCGCTGTCGCTTGTCGAAGGGCGGTCGGTCACGACGATCGAAGGGTTATCGCCTGACGGTCGGCATGCGCTGCAAAAAGCCTGGATCGCCGAACAGGTACCGCAGTGCGGCTACTGTCAGTCCGGGCAGATCATGCAGGCTGCGGCGCTTCTGGCACGCAACAAAAGTCCATCGCGCGATCAGATCGTCGAGCACATGAACGGGAATATTTGCCGCTGTGGTACCTACCTGAAAATCATCGCGGCGATCCAGCGCGCGGCGCGGGAGGGCTGAGCCATGGCGCAAAACAGCAGCAAGACACGCTCGCTCAGCCGGCGCCGCTTCTTGGCGGGCGCGACCGGACTGTGCTTCGGCTTCGGATTGGGCGGGCTCGAGCTTGTCAGGAAAGCAACGGCGGACGATCGCGTGTGGCCCAACTGGTGGCTCAACATTTCGGGCGACGGCACGATAACGATCATGTCCCCGGCCGCGGAAATGGGTCAGGGCAGCTTCACCGCACTTCCCGCCATCATCGCGGAAGAACTCGATGTCGAGTGGGCGCACGTCAAGATCGCCTCGTCGCCGCTCGACGCCAAGAAGTACGGCAATCCCTGGTACAACGGTTCACTCTCCTTCAGTTCCAGCGCGACGGTGCGGGCCTATTACAAGCCGTTGCGTATGGCCGGCGCTCAGGCTCGCCGCGTTCTGCTCGACGCAGTGGCGAGCAAATGGGGCGTTCCGGTTGCGGAACTTTCCACGGAGCCGAGCATCGTCGCCCACGCCACGTCCGGCCGCCGCATCTCGTACGGCGAGGTCGCCACGTTCGCGCGACCGCCGGCGGATCTGCCGAAGATCGAAGAGAAGGATCTCAAGCCGCTCAACCGCTTTCGGTTGATCGGCGCCGATCTTGCGCGCGACGAAGTCCCGCTCAAAGTTCGCGGCGCGGCCAAGTACGCCATCGATGTACGCCTGCCCAGCATGCTCTATGCCGCCCTGCTGCAGTCACCCTACGACGGCGGCGCGCCCGAAACTGTGGATGATGCCAAAGCGCGGCAGATTCCGGGTATCTCGGCCGTGGTGAGGCTACCCAACGGCGTGGGCGTGCTGGGAGCGAGCGTCGAGGCGACGCAAGCGGCAAAGAACGCGCTCACCGTAACCTGGACCAGTGCGCCGGGCGCATCTTTCGACAGCGAAAAATCGCTCGAGGATTTCGCCGCCGTGGCGCGCGACAAAAGCAAGCGCGGCGTCGATTACTTCAACGCCGGCGACATTGAAAAGGCGCTTCCGGCCGCAAACACAATCATGCGGTCCGAGTACCGCACCCGCTATGTCTACCACGCGCAAATGGAGCCGCTGAACGCCACCGCGAGCGTCGCGGCCGATGGCAGGTCCGCGGAAATATGGATCGGGACGCAGAGCCCGAGCGGCGTGATGAACGCGATCGCGCAGGTGCTCGAGACCACGCCCGACCGGATCAAGGTGCATCAGCATTGGCTCGGCGGGGCTTATGGCCGCCGCTCGCCCGCCGATGTCGGCATTGATGCGGTGCGGCTTGCCAAGGTCGCCGGCAAGCCGGTGAAACTGCTGTGGAGCCGTGAGGACGATCTGAAGGCGGGCAAATTCCGGCCGATGACGGCACACCACATCGAGGCGGGCCTCGACGCAGATGGCAAGATCGTCGCCTGGCACCACCGCGTCATCGGCGAATCGGTGGTGGCGTATATGTCACCGGCCTCTTTCGAACGGATCGGCGGCAAGGACCACATCCTTATGAAGGGCTCGGTGCTAGAGCATTACGGCTTCCCGCACCGCCGCGCCGAATTCGTGCGCCAGATCTGCGGAACACGGCTGTCGCCGTGGCGCGGCGTGGGCGTCGGACACAATCTGTTGGCTATCGAGGGCTTCATCGACGAGATCGCGCAGTCGCAGGGTAAGGATCCGCTCGCCTATCGCCTGGAGCACACCCGCAACAGCCCGCGCGCGACGCATCTTCTCGAAACAGTCGCCGAGATGGCCGATTGGGACCGCAAGCGCCAAGGCCGCGCGCTCGGGCTGGCGATCGAGGAAAAGGACGAGACCCTGGTCGCCGGCGTCGCCGAGATCTCACTCGATGCGCGCAGCGGCAAGATCAAGGTCCACAATTTCTGGGCGGCGATCGATTGCGGCGTCGCCGTGCAGCCGCGCAACATTGCTGCTCAGATCGAGGGCGGAATCGTCTATGGGCTTGGCCACGTCTTACGAGAAGAGATCACCATCAAGGCCGGTCGCGTGCAGCAATCGAATTTTATGGATTACCAGGTCATGCGAATGGAAGACGTGCCGGAGATCAAAGTCGCTGTCGTCTCCACCGACAACATGCCGACCGGTGTCGGCGAGGATGGCGTGCCGCTGACTGCCGCGTGCGTGGGCAACGCGTTCGCCAGCCTGACCGGAACCCGGCTGCGCGAAGTGCCGATGTCGGCGGCACGAGTCAAAGCGGCATTGGGAGGAAAGGCTTAGGCACCGTTGGCGCCGTGCGGCTGTCGGCAAACGTCGCTGGCGCACGGTATTTTTTGCTTCAGCAGCTTCGCCGGGGGAATCCAATGCGGACCACAAAATCATGGCACGTGCTCGCTCTTTTGGCGATTCTCCTGACAACAAACGTCGGAGCGCAGCAGGGGCCGGCGACCGCGGTGGTCGTTGGCAGCAGCGAAATCACCGGCATCGTGACTGGACGGAGCGGGCCGGAAGCTGGCGTTTGGGTAATCGCCGAGACGACCGATCTACCGACTCGCTACACAAAGATCGTCGTCACTGACGATCAGGGGCGTTATCTCATCCCCGACCTGCCGCAAGCCAATTACAGCGTCTGGGTCCGTGGGTACGGCCTGATCGATTCCAATAAGGTCCAGACCGTCCCGGGAAAATTCCTCAATCTCACTGCCGCGCCGGCGCCTGATGCGGCTGCGGCCGCACAATATTATCCTCCGATCTACTGGTTCTCGATGCTCAGGGTGCCGAAGAAAGATGAATTTCCGTTGGAGAAGATCAAAAGCCAGGACGAATGGCTGAACATCGTCAAAAGCGGCGCCTGCCAATCCTGTCATGCGCTGGGAACGCCCGGCACCCGGACGATCAGTAAGCGATTTGGCACCTTCAAGGATTCGGCTTCCGCCTGGGCGCGCCGGCTGCAGGCAGGCAGCGCTTCGCTGTTCATGGCGCGCGACATCGGCCGGCTCGGCACGACTCGCGCGCTCGAGTTATTCGGAGACTGGACCGATCGCATCGCTGCGGGCGAACTTCCTTTCGCTAAACCCGACCGTCCGCAGGGCATCGCGCGCAACGTTGTCATCACGGAGTGGGAGTGGAGCGATCCGAATTCTTACCTTCACGATGAAATCTCGACGGACCGCTGGAACCCGAAGGTGAACGGCAACGGCAAGCTCTACGGCTCGCCGGAGGACAGCACCGACTACATTCCGATCCTCGATCCAGCGACCAATTCGGAAAGCGAGTTATTACTTCCGGTCCGCGATCCGAACACACCGAACGTGAATACCCGACCCCACGGCTTCTCGTCGTATTGGGGGCCCAACGCGATCTGGAACAGCAAGACCATCACCCACAATCCGATGATGGATGACAAGGGCCGGGTGTGGTTCACCTCGCAAATTCGTCCACCGGCGAATCCGGACTACTGCAAAGGCGGGTCCAGCCAGCCTTCCGCCAAGCAGTTTCCGATCGCGGAGTCCAACCGCGACGTTGCCATGTACGATCCGGCGACAAAGAAGTTTACCCTGATCAGCACCTGCTTCCCGACCCATCACCTCGCTTTTTCCCGCGATCACAACACGCTCTTCTTCAGCGCTGGGGTGGGCGGCCCCGGCGTGCTCGGCTGGCTGGACCTGAAAAAATACGAGGCGACCGGGGACGAGGTGCAATCACAGGGCTGGACGCCGTTCGTCATCGATACGATCGGCAACGGCAAGCGCGGCGCCTATGTAGAGCCAGACCAGCCGCTCGATCCAACCAAGGACAAGAGAATTGCCGTCAACGAGTACGCTGTGGCCGTGAGCCCGGTCGATGGTTCGGTCTGGGGCAGTGTGCTCGGCGTTCCCGGTGCCGTTGTTCGCACGGTACTGGGCGATGACCCGACCCACACCGCGCTTTCGGAAATCTACGAACCGCCGCCGCCCGGCTATGGGCCGCGCGGCGGCGACATCGATGCCGACGGTGTCTACTGGGTCGCGCTCTCCAGCGGTCATCTTGCCAGCTTCGACCGGCGCAAATGCAAGGTCCTCAACGGCCCGACCGCCACCGGAAAGCATTGTCCTGAAGGCTGGACGCTCTATCAGCTTCCCGGGCCGCAACTACGCGACGTCGCCGATCCAGGCAGTGCGGAGGCGAGCTATTACGTCTGGGTGGACTGGTTCAATACCTTTGGGCTTGGCCGCAACGTGCCGATCGTCATGGGCAATCTCAACAGCGCAATCTTGGCCTTCGTCGACGGCAAGTTCATCGACATTACGGTGCCATATCCCATGGGCTTCTTCGCGAAGAACGTAGACGGCCGCATCGATGGCTCCGGCGGGACGTGGAAAGACAGCAGCTTATGGTCGACCTACGGCACGAGGACGATGTTTCACCTCGAGGGAGGCACCGCCAACCGCCCGCGCGCCGTGAGGCTTCAACTTCGTCCGGATCCGCTTAGTCACTAAAGGAGACCGCCTCCCTTTAGGACGTTTGGCCACACCGGCGCATGGTCACGCAAGGCAGCCCGTCGATTGAGGAGACGTCCTACTGGCTCAGCCTCTTGATAGACACGCAGCTACCGATCTGCGGCGCTCGAACTCGATCTCATCGCCCTGATCGAGCACAAGCTCGGCATGGGTAGGCTTGCCGGCCTCATCATCGAGGGCCAGGTGAGCCCGGCACGACCGAAGATCGGGAGGCCGATTTTGTTCCTGTTGAGCGTGTGAGGGCGGGGCCCTCGTACCCCCTGAACAAATAGACCGTGGCAATTGCATAGCTGTGCCGGATACCTTTCTTGACACGCTGCCAAGCGGTATGTTCGATCTGCGAAAGGCAAACCTCGGACGACGGGCGCAACGAAACGCCTGGCGCATTCTTGAGGCGCGCCCGTCGGCCCCGCATCGGCAAGGTGCCGTGGGGCGCAGCCCGACCGCCACGTTGGCGATCCGAGCGGGTAAGACACAGAGAGAGACCATGCCAAAGACAGATCCGATGCCAAAGAGAGAGACGATGCCAAGGCGCGTGTGGGACTCATTTTTGACGGCGCAGGACAGGCGGCATGGGCGCAAGTGCGCGATTGGCGTCGGTCATCGGCCGGCGGTGATCAACATTGATCTCTATCGCGCTGTTTTTGGCGACGAGAATTTGCCTCTCCTGGAGGGCATCGAAAAATGGCCAAGTTATTGCGGCCCGTCGGGGTGGGCGGCTGTGCCATATATTCAACGCCTGATGGCGAAGGCGCGAGCCGTGGGCGTACCTGTGATCCATATTACAGGCCTTAGGGAAGAGGATACGGGGGTGCCGGGGTGGTTCGAGGCGCTTCATACGAGCGGCAAGCGGGAGGTGCCGAGTGATCCCGCGGTACGCCAACGCTGGGAACGTCGGCTCGACATCATCGATGAGGTCGCACCGCTGCCGGGCGAGGTCTTTTTGCGTAAGACGGCGCCAAGTGCCTTTTTCGGAACGCCCTTGATGGCCCAGCTCAACTATCTCGGCATCGACACCCTTCTGGTCACGGGCGAGAGTGTCAGCGGCTGTGTTCGGGCGACGGTCGTTGACGCCGCAAGCTATCGGTTCAAGGTGCAGGTCGTTGAGGAATGCGTCTTCGACCGGCATGAGGCCTGCCACGCTATCAACCTATTCGATATGAACCAAAAGTACGCCGACGTTATAAGCATTGACCAAGCGATCGCCTATCTCGGCAGCCTCGCAGCTACACGTTCTGTTGCGGCCGAGTAGCGAGCCAGTGACTGCAAATGGTTCACTAAGTTCGCACCCCTTATTCGGCTCCCCCTACGCGGGGACCTTCATTGTCACCGCGGGATTTATGGACCAGTAATCGTTATGCTTGGCGTCACTGCTCGTGCGATGGCGGTTCGGCGTCCAGCGACAAGTCGCCTTGGTCCCGAAGAAGCACGTCCTTGGTTGTTTTGGCGTACAGGCCGCCAGCAGCGCCTTGCTCTCCTACGCGCCTCGGGACTTGCTGCTGCCGTAGATGCGCTCGATCCAGCCTGATCGAGCGCAGCAAGCGGCTCCATTGCTTTAGAGCGCGATTTCTCGTTGAGATCCGAGAAGCCGGGACCCTGCTTAATTCGCCTGTGGTACGGCGACCCCGATCATGCAGTCCCGCGTAACAATGGCGGCGAGCTGTTCCTCGGACCAACCCTCTGTGCCAGCTGGCCGCTGCGGCAGAACGAGATAACGCATGTCTGCATTGGAGTCGTGCGTGCGCAGCATCACTGACTGAGGCACGTCGGTGCCAAACTCCTTGAGCACAGCGCGGGGCTCAGCCACCACGCGCGAGCGATAATTGCGGCTCTTGTACCAATCGGGTGGGAGGCCAAGAACGGTCCGTGGATAGCACGAGCACAGCGTGCATACGATGACGTTGTGCACCTCCTTTGTGTTCTCGACCACGATCAGCTCGGCGTCTCCCATGGGGATTCCCATCTCCGCAACTGCGGCCGTGCCGTTGGCAAGGAGACGCCGCTTGAACTCCGGGTCATTCCAAGCGCGCGCCACCACCTTGGCGCCCAGTGCCGGTGTGCGCGTGTCCATGAACTCTAGGGTTTTGCGGATATCTGCACTCGTGATCACGCCCTTCTCGAGCAAAAGCTCTTTGATGGCGTGAACCATGATCTCGTACTCGCCCGCTCCCTCGGTCACCTCGATCGGATCGTGTGAATGATTGTGTCCGTGATCGTGGCCATGACCATGATGGTCTTCATCATGGCGATGGCTGCGATCTCGTACTTCGACGTTAGTCATAGTGTTCTCCTCAAACCTTTTGGAGCCAATGCTCGTAGATCTCGAGTTCGAGCACGTCCTTGTCGCTGCCCTTGTAATCGGGCCAGATATCGGTCTGGCGAATGCGTACCCGGTAGAGCGGCCGCTTCGGCAGCCCATCGAAGCCGTAGGCTAGTTCCTCGGGATTCGGAAAGGCGCCGCAGATGCGCTCGATCGTGCCCACGCGGCCGCGGACATAGCTTGGTACCCGCCGATGTCCCGGCGGATCGGCGTTAGCGATTTGCACCTTATCGCCTGGGGCAAATTTCGCGTTGGCGATTTCGCTCATGCCGTCCTCTTCAGCCTGCCTTTGATCTCCGCAGCGCGGCGTTCGACCTCGGCACGGGTCAGAACGCCCTTTTCCTCCATCAGGTTGATGAAGCCGTGCGTCCAAAGCTCAAAATAGGTCAGCGAGTTATAGAAGTCCGGCGCCAGATCCTCGCGCGCGCGACGAAATTCGTCGAGGCGGTGGACGTGCGCCTTTGCGGGACCGACGGTCGCCACGATCGCAGTCAGCAAAAACTCCCAAGGCTCAGGATCATGGCCGCGAGTGCTTAGCGGGCCAGCGGGGAGTCCACCCACGTCGTTCGGCCGTCTCATGATTGTCCTCCGATGCGCGTGCCGATGGTGCCGCACCGCTCCGCAAGTTCTTCCCGGCTTATCAATCCCTTTTCGACCACCAGGGCCGAAAGGCCGACCGCCCACTTGTCGAAATAACCGAGCCGCCGGTAGTCCTCAGGATCCATATCTTCGATGGCGCGACGCATCTCGTCAGTCTTTGCCAAGTGACAGTGGTCGCGCAAGAGGTACATCAGCGCGGTGACGAGGTTCTGCCACGGTTCTGCGTCGTGTTCGGTCCGCTCGACCGGCGCGGCAGGCTGGCCGCCAAGATCGTGCGCACGGGCGCGCGAAAGGTCGGGACCGATGGTCATTTGCGCAGCCTGCGGCGAATCATGTCCATGCGCGCGCTCACCTCGTCCTTGGTCAGTGCGCCTTTTTCATACAGCAGGTTTGCCATCGCACGCGCAGCACGTTCAAAATAGGCAAGCCGGTGGTATTCGTCGCCCAATTCTTCGGCCGCGCGTCGAGATTCGTGCACTGTGCGAAGCCGCCTTCGGGATAACAGGGCGTTTAGCGCGACGACCAGCGTCTCCCACTCGGCCGGCTCGTGATCGCGACGATCGATCGGTCCGCCCGGTAGGCCGCCGATATCGTTGACGCCGGCATTGGAGAAGCGCGCCTTAGGGTGCGCTCGATCCTTGTCACCTGCCAGAACGACCGCAAGCCGTGCCATCCGTACGCGCAGATCGCCCTCATCCAGCATTCCCTTAGCGACCAGAACATTGGCAGCAGCCTGGGTCAGACGTTCAAACGACGAACGACCGCGATAGGAATCGTCCAGCGCGGCCTCCGCACGCTTGAGGTCATCCACGGTTACGATCTGCCGCATGCCGCCGAGGATGTCGACCAGAGCGACCGACAGTTTCTCCCAGGGCAGCGCGTCTGCCGCAGGGCGTGGGATGACATCTAGCCGCTCGGAAGCGCTCATTGGACTACTTTATCCCACTTCGACCGACTTTGACGAGAACCGGTCATTAGCGACATAGGACCCCCGCTCCACTGGGGCCAGCGCCAATTGCCGCCTACGCCATGATCACCAATGAGGTCGCACGAATCAGACCGGCTATTGCGAGCGTGGGCCACTCGCGATACGTTCTACAGAACGCGAGAACCCAGAATAATTTTCTTGTGAGCGAGAGGACTCGCATCGTGTCAAATGCACATACGGCAGAGCCGAATTTCTGAAAACTGTGCTTGGCGGCGCTTGTACATGAAATGCAGAATGAGGCAGCTTTCGTGCCTGTTGCAACTCAGTTAGCCGGCATCAAACCCGAGGTCGCGAAGGAATCGTTTCGGAACCTGTATTTTAGCGAACTCATCGACTTGAATGCGATCACGGCGGCAGCGAAACTGGGGCCGCGTTTCGGCTACACAAAATCCGACGTGTCGGACAAAATTACCGCAATCGTGGATTTTGCCCCTCTGATGGACGCTACGGGCAAAGCTCAGGCTGAACTCACTGGCACGCCAGCGGCCGCCCAGAATCTGGTCCGCCGCTGACGAGCATGGCGACGCCCTTGTTGCAATCCCAGAGACTGGCCACCTCTGAATCGTCGAACGTCCAAAAGATCGAACCAAACGTAAAATCGGCGGCCAAGAAGTGGCGGCGATTTGCGCGCCGGATCGCTCTGCCCATCGCGATCCTTGTTATCTGGGAAGTAGTAACGGCTAGTGGCGCAGTCTCAAGTGCGTCGTTGCCGTCGCCGTTAGAGGTGGCGAGCGCATGGTGGGATTGGATCTTTGGTCCACGCCAGGCCCTCGCGTGGTATTCCGGCACATGGGGACTGGACGTCCTCATGAGCCTGGAGCGTGTGTTAGCCGGATTCGCGATCGCCTCCACCACTGGCGTAATATTCGGAGTGCTCATCGGTTGGTACTCCGTCCTGGAAGACTTCTGCGATGGGCTAATTAACTTTTTACGCGCGGTGCCCATGACGGCGTGGGTACCTTTTGCAGTCTTCATCTTCGGCATTCACGAATCGGCGGCCATATTCCTTATTGCGTTCGGGTCGTTCTTCCCAATCGTGGTCAACGCCTCGGCTGGCGCTCGGCAAACGCCCCGCATTCTGATTCGAGCCGCTCGTATGCTTGGCACGCCCCCTCAAAAGCTGATGCTTCGGGTCGTTCTGCCTGCCGCACTTCCGGCAGTCTTCACCGGTCTACGCGTTGGACTGGGACTGGCGTGGGTGCTGGTCATCGTGGCGGAGATGTTGGCCGTCCAGGGAGGGCTCGGTTACGCACTATGGTCAGCCTATCAATTCAGCCGATTGGATTTGATAATCGCTGCCATCATAAGCGTAGGCGGCCTCGGCCTGGCTTCGGATCGACTTATCTCGCTGCTGGCTCGCAGGATCCTTCGTTGGCAGAAAGGGACGACCGGTCAATGAGCGGCCCGCAGGCGTTTATAACCTTTCGAAACGTATCGAAGAGCTTCCGTGACGCCCGCGAAGGCCGAGTGGTGCACGCACTCGATAACATTTCAATGGATATCCATCGTGGCGCATTCGTCACGGTCATCGGACCGAGTGGTTGCGGGAAAACTACTCTTCTCAACATCCTTGCCGGTTTTGAGCAGCCAGGTGCCGGTCGCGTTTTCTTGGACGGGCAATCAATCGACCGTCCAGGAGCTGATCGTGGCGTCGTGTTTCAGGAGTATGCCCTCTTCCCTTGGTTGACCCTGCGACAGAACGTGGAGTTCGGACCGCGAGAAAGAGGCATGCCGACTTCGCTGATGCAGGATGTTACGGATCGCACGCTGGCGATGGTGGGGCTCGTGGGCGCCGAGAATAGGTATCCTCACGAGCTTTCCGGCGGAATGCGGCAACGGGCGGCGCTGGCGCGCGTGCTCGTAAACGACCCTAAAATTCTTCTCATGGATGAGCCTTTTGCGGCGCTTGATGCACAAACGCGCGGCCGCTTGCAGCAGGAGCTCGCGCGGATCTGGATGGAAACTCACAAGACCGTACTTTTCGTTACTCATAGCGTTGAGGAAGCGGTGTTACTGGCAGATCGAGTTATCGTAATGACCACCCTCCCCGGCCGGCTGAAGGCGGACATCCAAATATCCCTCCCCCGGCCCCGGGATCCGACCTCGCCGTCATTCAATGATCACCGACGAGCACTGGAAGAAGTCCTCGCCGAGGAACTCGCTGCTGAGCCTGAGAGACTCGCCAGTCTTTAGAGACACACGAGCGCCGAGCAATAGAAAATGTCCGGGAAAGAGGAGAAACAGAAAATGTCCGGGAAAGATCAGGGCCACGATACAAACACGCAAGCGCTATATCGCGAGCAGGGAATGGGTTTGCGCATTCCACCGGGCGAGCGGCCAGCCGTCCTGATCATCGACATGCAAAACGATTTTTGTGATGCCGATGCTCCAACGACGCTCTGGCCATCTATCGGTCAGACCTTTGAGCCTATCCAACAGCTGTGCACGAGTGCCCGACGCCGCAATATTCCTGTTATCTATACTCAAGGATTGGTTGCGGCCGACGGGTCTTCGGCCGGTTTGTGGCGTTTCAAGCAGCGATACCACGCTGAAGGACGTATCCAAATCGAGGGGAGCCGCGGCGCTGAAATTGTCCGCGAGCTCGCACCGCAACCGGGCGACCGAGTAATTCGCAAATGGCGGCCAAGCGCGTTCTTCCGAACCGATCTTGAAGTCTTTCTGGGTGCGCGTCGCATTGACACCCTACTGTGTTGCGGCACTAGCGCAAGCGGTTGCGTGCGCGCGACAGTAACCGATGCTTTCATGCGCGACATTCGTTGCATGGTGGTCCGCGACTGTGTTGCAGATCGAACAACAGCGGTTCTCGAAGCAAACCTATTCGATCTTAGTCAAAAATATGCTGACGTCGTCTCGCTGTCGGAGGCTCTAGCATATTTACGAAGTTTGTCTCTCGAACGGCTGGCTCCTGCCATGCCGGCATAGGACCGTCGTCGAGCTAATCGATTTAACTCTTCCGAGATGGACGGCCGCATGCATTCTCGTGCCCCTGCATCCGCAGTAAAGAACATGAACATGTTGGTATTTAACGAGATATGGCGAGCGCGAGACGCCCTAAAGGCATTTGACCGGAGCCGGGTGCGCGGCGGTGTCCGCGGCTGTCACGCAAGGCGCTTCTTCAGATTGAGGGTGCGGAGCCGTCGAGGCGTTTCTGCACCGTCGGAAACCGCAACTGCGAGAAGGATAGCGCCGGTCAGGATGTCGTGAAGTGCCGGCGATGCTCCAAGGCCGTTCAGCCCCGCATGCAGCACTCCAAGCGTCATGGCGCCCATGGCGATTCCCATAGGACGGCCTGTGCCACCGGACAGCGATATGCCGCCGAGAATTGCCGCAGCGGTGGCAGGAAGGAGTACGTCCGACAAGCCCGAGGGGGAGGCGGAGGCAAGACTGTAACTTAACAACGCGCCGCTCATTGCAGCCATCGCGCCCGAGAAACCGAAGATCCCGATGAGCAGGTTATCGACGTCGACGCCCGCAAGCCGAGCGGCTCGGCGGTCGCTCCCTATCGCGATGAGATCACGTCCGACTCGCGTGCCCCCGATCAGCAAAGCGGCGAAAACAAATATGGCAAGGGTAACTATACTGCGTAGCGAGAAGACCCCGGCCACAGGCGCATTGACTGCGAGCGCCACAGTCATGTTGGCGTAGGGCACCGACTGGTTGTCGGTAATAACATAGGCAATGCCGATAAAGAGCAGCAGTCCGCCCAGGGCGACGCTGGTCGAACCGATGCGCAGCCGCTTGACAAGAAGCGCCTGAAACACACCCGATAACAAGCCGCAGAGCGTCGCCATTACGACCCCGAGGACCGGCGCGTCGGCGCCTATGATGACCGCAATGCAACCTGCCATCCCGACCATTCCCGCGACCGAGAGATCGTAGCCGCCGGTCATCATCGTAAGCCCAAGACCTAGCGCCACGAGGCCAATATTGGCGAAGTTCTGCAGTGCGCTAAAGACAGTGGCGCCGGTCAAGATGTGACCCCCTCCGCCGTCGAGAACGACCAACAATAGGATCGTAGCCATCAGCAGCATGAACGGGCGCAGATGCGGATCGCTCATGCGCTTCCCCACGGGCAGAGTACCGTGCCGCGTGGCCGGGCCGCTCGAGCCCTGGAGTAGAATGACGGAGAGGACAATGGCACCGAGAATGAAGTACTGCCATTGTTCGGAAAAGCCTTTCAGCAACAGCACGACCTGGACGACGGTGATAAACACGACGCCGAGAAGCGTGCGCAGTGCTGATCCTTGACCGCCCTCCATGGCAGTGCCGCCCACCAGCACCGCGGCGATTGCATCGTAATCATAGCCCTGGCCGTACTCCATGTTGCCCTCGCCGAAGCGAGCGGCGAGCATGATGCCGGTGAGTGCGGCGAAGAGCCCGGCCCAGAGATAGGCGCCGGTCACCGTGCGCCACGAGATCACACCTGCCGCCGCCGCCGCCGGTTGGCTGCTGCCGACCAGGAACAAGTGTCGGCCGAAGACTGTGAGAGCGAGGATGGCTTGGCATGATGCAAGCGCGACAAGCATGATCACAAACTCGATCGGCAGGCCGAGAAGCTGTCCTTTGAGCAGCGCCAGTTCCTCCCGCGCGACGGGATATATTGAGGCACCTCCCAGAACCCCTTGAAATCCGCCGCGTATTAGCGCCAGCACGGCTATGCCTACAATGATTGGGTTTGCGCGGAACCAGCCGATAATCCAACCTTGCGCTGCTGTCGCGAGCGCACCGACCGCTAGCGTCCCTACAATTGCGACCGCGAGCCCGGCGTGATTAAGAAGTGCAAAAAAGATGATCGTCGATGCCGCAGCGGTCGCCCCGAGGCAAAATGTCATGATGTTGCCGCTGATGGTGATGAACGTCATGCCGATAGCGATACAGCCGGCATAGGACATCGTCGTCAGAACGGCGTTGAAGCTCGGCGCGCTGACAAAACCTGGCGTGGTCAGGGCAACGGCAGCAAGCAGTAATAGCACAAGGATCCTGATCCAACCGACAGCCGAAAAGCGCCCAAACGTTGGTAGCCGGTTCGGCAGGACCGATTTGGGTGCTGGCGGCACGACCGTCATGACGATGCGACGCTCACCGCTGGGTGCGTGATGTCCGCGAGGATCTTTCCGATCGGCAGTTTCCCGCCATCATAATGGGCAACCCGCCGGCCCCGATACGTTGTAATAACAGCATCGGACATTCCGACCACCTCCTCGAGATCGGACGACGTCATGACCAGCGCATAGCCCAGGTCACAGAATTCACGCATCAGGCGGTAGATTTCGGCGCGTGACCCGACATCGACACCGCGTGTGGGCTCATTCATCAGCAGGACGCCCGGCGCTGCGCGCTCGAGACCGCGCCCAAACAGCAGTTTCTGCTGATTGCCGCCACTTAGTTCATCGACCCGCGCGCGGATCCGTCGACCGTCTATGCCAACGCGCGCCGCAAGCCGTGTCGCAACTGCACGCAGTTCGGACCAGGCGAGCAGACCTAGGCGCAGATGCGCAGTTAGGCGAAGGACGATGAGATTCTCAAGGACGGTGCGACCAAGGAAAAGGCCCTCCGCGGCGCGATCCTCAGAAATAAACAGAACGTTGCGCGACAGCGCTCGCGGTACCGATCCAAGACGAAGCGGCGTGCCATTTACCGTCACCCTGCCGGTCGCCTCGGGCACGAGACCGGCAAGTGCGCGGGTAACATGCTGCGCGCCTGACCCGATCTGGCCGGCAACGCACAAGATTTTGCCGCGCGGCGCCACCATCGACCATTCGCGCAAGACACTTGGAATGCTCAAGTTCTCGACGGTGAGCACGGGATCGTCGCCCGTGACTTGGTGCGACACGGGATACATCGCTTCGAGCGAACGGCCAAGCATCAGGGAGACGAGCTGACTACGGTCGATCTCCCCAACTTTGGCTGTGGCGACGTGTTCGCCATTGCGCAGCACCGTCACGCTGTCGCAGATTTCGAAGACCTCGCCGAGCCGGTGCGTAATGTAAATTACAGCTCGGCCCTCTCGCTTCAGTGCCCGGAGAGCCGCGAAGATGCGATCGATCTCCATATCCGAGAGAGTCGCAGTCGGCTCATCAAGAATCAGTATCCGCGCATCGCGGGCAATCAGGCGGGCGATCTCGACAATCTGTCGCTGACCAATGGTGAGCGTTCCGGCTGGCCGGCGGAGATCGTAGTCGCCGGCGCCGAGCAGTTGCAACACCGAGGCCGCTTCTTGGCGCAGTTTCCTGCGGTGATGCAAGAACGGCACTCGGCGATTTCCAAGCCAGATGTTGTCTTGTATCGAGAGATGCGGAGCGAGGCTGAGCTCCTGCGCAACCATCGCGAGGCCGAGGCTCTGTGCGGCTTGGGGCGTGGCGATCTGATGTGCCACGCCGTCGATCCGAATTGTTCCTGTATCCGGGCGATGGACGCCCATGAAGATTTTGACGAGCGAGGATTTGCCCGCGCCATTCTCTCCGCAGAGCGCGCGGATCTCACCTCTAGCAACGGCAAAGCGAACGTCGCGCAGCGCAATCACTGCGCCGAAGCGCTTCGAGATATCTTCAGCGCTCAAGACATTGGTGAGCGGATCCACAGGAACTGCCAAACAATTGCAGCTCAACTAGACGATCAAAACGTGCACTGGGCGGCCCACTTATCGACGTTGGTGCGCGTGATCGGTTCGATCGGTAGGCGGACGATCTTCGGCAATGTCTTACCGGTAAAGTAATCCGCCGCCGCCTCGGCCGCGCGCTCGCCCAGCAGAGTCGGGATCTGAGTTGCCGTGCTGTAGAGCTTGCCGTCCTTGATCGCCTGAATGCCCTGGGGACCGCAATTGCTGCTGACCACGATGACATTGCCGGGCCCGGCGCCGGGCTTGAGGCCGGCTGATTCCACGGCATCGATAATGCCTGCAGCCATATTGTCAGCCATGCCGTAAATCGCCTGAATCCCACCCTGGCTGGCAAAGCGCGCCAGAAGCTGGCTCGCAATCTGGCGGCTCCGCGCAGTATCCCATTTTGCGTCTTCGACTGCGGCGAGCTCGATCTTGGGATTGGCCTTTATGGCCTCCTTGAAGGCATTGAGGCGAAGTGGTGCAGTGCCTTCCTGCAGAGCCCCCGTGATCGCTACGACCTTGCCACCCTCTCGACCGCTCGCTTTGAAAGCCGCGACGAGCTGCTCACCCGCGATGCGACCAAGCCCCGGTTGATCTTCCCCGATATTTGTCAGATAGAAGCTTTCCGTCCCCGGCTTTGGCGGCTGGATCAGCGTGATCATGGGAACGCCCGCCTGATGCGCACGCGTCGCCGCGGGAACGATCGCTTGCTCGGAAACGGCGATCAGAATGATCATGTCGTACTTCCGAGCGATGGCGTCATCCATCTGCTGTGCCTGAAGCGCGGCGTCGAACGGACTCGAGAAGGTCGAGACCTCCATGCCGAACCGCTTCCCGGTGTCGGTCACCGACTTCGCAATAGTTGCAATATAGGCCTGAGCTACATTGGTGATGACGAGAGCGATTTTTTTTCCCTGCGGCTCGGCCATCGCCCCAGAGACAGGCAGGATGAGCAACCCACCGATGCCCACTAGCATAAAAATCAGCCTACGCATCGCACCCTCCCATTATCGATAAACGATATCATCCTGTCGGAGTACCGGCAAGCATCGGCTGAATTCGTCCGGATGATGACATCGAAATTCAGCCGCCGTGGTCCAGGATGTTTTGTTGCGCAATCGCAAACCCACAACAAGAACGTTTATCATTTCCTTGTCCGTCTCGAGATGTCGCTTTTTTCGAGAGAAGTGCCTACCATCGAAGCTCAAGCGGAGCGGGTCATCCAAACCGGCAGCCACATGCTCGTACAAGGTACCGTGATCTGCTCATCGCGGTCGGAAGTTATCCGACAGTCTGCTTGGCGCATGAAACGGTCGCCGCGGCCGCGTAACCAAGGTCAGCGTGTAGAGCCGAAACAGTGATTACGCCACGCCACCTCTAACCACCGCTCATTCAGGAGTTCTACCGATGCTCACGCTTCCGAACCACTCGCGCTACGCTTATTCGCCCATTATCTCGCGTCCCGATTTCTCTTGGCCGGGAGGCAAGCGGCTCGCGTTCTACATAGCGCTCAATATTGAACATTTCGCCTTCGGCACCGGACTTGGCATGGATCCGAACCACAGCGGTCAGCAGAACGCCCGGCATTTTGCCTGGCGCGACTATGGCAGCCGCATCGGCCATTGGCGCCTGTTCGAAATCCTGGATGAGCTGAAATTACCGGCAACGATTCTGCTCAACAGCAGCGTGTGCTATAACTACCCGCAGATCGTCGAAAAGATCAAAGCGCGTGGCGATGACGTACTCGGCCACGGCCGCAGCAATGCGGAAATCCATCGCTCGATGTGGGAAGCGGATGAACGCCACGCCATCGCCGAATGTACGGAAGTGCTGGAAAAATACATCGGCGTGCGCCCGACCGGTTGGATGGGACCAGGAGCCGCCGAGTCGAGCGTTACCCCCGATCTTCTGAAAGAGGCCGGTTATACCCACCTGCTCGATTGGCCGTTCGATGATCAGCCAATATGGATGCACACCCGTTCCGGGCCGCTGCTCTCAATTCCATATCCGATGGAACTTAACGACGCTGGTGCCCAGGCACAGCGCGATCAAACCGGCCGCCAATTTGCCGAGATGATCGTCGACCAATTCGAGGAGATGCTCAACCAATCAGAGCGTCAGCCGCTGGTGTTTTCGCTTTCACTCCACGGCTTCATCGTCGGGCAGCCGTTCAGGCTGCGTCCGGTGCGCGAGGCTATAAAGCATTGCGTCCAGCACGAACGTAGGGATCGGGTTTGGTACACCACGGCCGGCGAGATAGCGAAATATTGCTTGACGCTGCCGAAAGGCATAATTCCTGATCGATGAAAGCTGCAAATACCGCACCCACAATCTGTATCATCGCACATCGTTAGACTTTACGCCCCGCAGCGTGCAGACTTGCTAAGACCAGCGTGTCCTGCCCCTCAGCGGGCATTCGGCTAATCTCGACGACGACGGAATGACACGGGCGATCCCCGAACGCCAAGTGGATGGTACGAGGACTGATCCGTTGTTTCTCGACCACCGTATCACCGGTCATGCCGGACTTGCAGTAATAACGCACCGTGCCCGCCGCCTTGTGACACCCGTGCTCGCCTTGAAGTTTGCGGGGACCCCCGAAGGCGCCGCGCTGAGTGGTACTGCCGCTCGCGCGCGCTATCGTTCTGCCTCATTTCGGGGTACGCTTGGTGATTCCAGGCGCAAATGCGGTGCAGCCTTGCCGCTGCCCGGCCGAAAGCCGCGCGTCCATCCAACGATGGCGCGTGACGAACGTGCCGCCATGAAGGCTGCAGCAAAGCCGGCTTGGTAAAAGGGAGGAAACTACCGTGAAAAAGCATGATGAGAGACGCCGTGCTTTTCTGGTCGGCACGGCCATCGGTGCTGGAGCCGCCGCTGGCGCGGCCCTGGTGCCGGAAGCATTTGCCAAGGGTGCTGAGCGTCACGCGGAGATGAATGCTCCAGCACAAGAGCATGTGGCCACTCACATGATGAGTGGCGGTCACGGCGCCTTCTTCAACGACGATGATACTCGCACGATGGCTGCTTTCGCCGAGCGGCTCATGCCGGGCGGCTCCGGTAAGCCTGGGGCGACCGACGCGAACGTCGTAAACTACATCGATTTGGCTTTGTCGGGCGCTTACAGCGACCGGCAGGATTTTTATCGCCGTGCCATCGCCCAACTCGATGCTTACTGCGCCAAGACTTTCGGCAAGCCGTTCCGATTCCTTCCGGCCGCTCAGCAAGATGAAACCATCTCGGCTCTCGAGCGGGGCAAGGCGTCGGGCTTTGACTGGCCAAAGCCGCACGAATTTTTCGAAGTCGTTCGCACCCACACCATGGAAGGCATGTTCGCCGATCCAATCTACGGCGGGAATAAGAATTTCGCCGGCTGGCGGCTGGTCGCATTCCCGGGCGCTCAGGCGATTTTCACCGAAGAGGACATGCACAGCACGAAGCCGTTCACGCGCGAGCCGATCGTCGGCCTTCAGGCACGGGCCAAAGGGTAAGGAGGGCTGAGCCATGGCAACCGAAAAAACAGATGTGGTGATTGTCGGTGTCGGAGCTGCCGGTGGCATTCTTGCCGCCGAACTCGCCAAGGCGGGCATGAAGGTCATCGGTCTCGAGCGCGGCCCGCGACTGAAAACGCCGGACTTCGAGCCACATGACGAATTGCGCTATTTCGAGCGCCAAGATTTGCGGCCGAATATCAAGCGCGAGCCGGTGACTTGGCGGCCAAACACGAATGCTTCCGCACATCCCATGCCGGTTCTCAACAACGGCAATCAGGCCGGCGGCGGTACCGTCCATTACGGAACACTGTCATGGCGCATGCACGAGGACGATTTCCGCGTTCGCACCAAGACCGTCGAGCGATATGGCGTATCGGCAATTCCTTCCGATAGCTCGTTGATGGACTGGTCCGTCAGCTACGCCGAGCTTGAGCCGTTCTACGACCGAGCGGAGTACGAACTCGGCATTTCCGGCAAGGCAGGTAACATTCAGGGCAAGAAGATCGAAGGCGGCAACATCTTTGAGTCGGCCCGCCAGCGCGAGTATCCGCTGCCGCCGCTCACGGTCGATCAGTCGGGGCTGTTGTTCGAGGAAGGTGCGAAGAAGCTTGGGTTGCACCCGTTCTCGTCGCCGCGCGCGATCGTCTCACAGCCGTATAACGGCCGGCCGGGCTGCACCTATTGCGGCTTCTGCCAAGCATTCGGCTGTCACGTCGGGGCAAAATCGTCGATCCTGGTGACAAAGCTCCCCGAGGCAGATGCCACGGGCAACTTCAAGCTGATCACCGGCGCGATGTGCTATCGCGTGAACAGCGATAACAGCGGCAAGGTGACCGGCGTTTCGTATTACGGCCCGGATCGCTCCGATAACACCATCGAAGCGGACCTCGTCATCGTCGCGCCGTTCATCTACGACAACACGCGGCTGATGCTGTTGTCGAAGACGGAACGTTTCCCCAACGGCCTTGCTAATTCCAGCGGTCACCTCGGCAAGCACATAACGGCGCACATGATGGCGAGTGTGTTCGTGACGTTCGACGACCGCTGCGTCAACAACTTCATGGGACCAAGCGCGCAGAAACATACGGTTGACGACTTCAACTCGGACAATTTCGATCACAGCGGCCTTGGCTTCATTCGGGGCGCGCAGTTGTCGATCGGCACCCCCAACCTCGAGGGCGGCCCGATCTCCGCGACGACGATTCCACCGCCTCCCGGGACGCCGCGCTGGGGCGCCGCTTATCGTGATTTCCTGGCGCACGCCTACTCGCGGCACGGCGCCATGGTGGCGCAAACCGAGAATTTGCCCTACCCCGACCAGACGATCGATCTCGATCCGAACGTGCGCGATGCCTGGGGCCTGCCGGTTCCCCGCGTCACCTACGATTGGCGACGCCCGAACGAAAAAGCGCGTGTCGCCTTCGTTCAGGCCAAGCTCGTCGAGATCGGACGCGCGATGGGTGGCCTGCAAGTTTGGCCAGCGCCTGTCAGTCCAGCGGGCGCTCCTGGCGCCCACCACGAGGGCGGGACGCGGATGGGAAGCAGTCCCGGCGATTCGGTTGTCAACAAGTACGGCCAGACATGGGATCACCCCAATTTGTTCCTGCTCGGCAGTTCTACATTCCCGACGATGGGCTCGGGATTCAATCCGACGCTCACGATCCAGGCGCTGGCCTATATGTCGGCCGATGCGATCGTGAACCGCTATCGCAAAAATCCTGGATCGCTGATCTGATCACGAGGAATGCGGGCCGGAGATACTCCGGCCCGCGCGGCCAAAGCCGGTTTGTTCGTTATCCCGCCAGAAACCGCCAGATGCAGATCAAACATCCGTCGGCAACTGAATACCGGATCCGCCTATCTGTGCTGCGCTAGGAAACTATTGTGCCGTACTCGCCGTTACATCGACTTCAATCAGCGTGCCCGGCCATGCCAGTGCGTTTATTACCGGAAACGTGCCGGCACGCTGTGTAGCATCCGCATAAGCCGCAGTACGACATTTGCCGGATTCAAAGAAGCAGCGAATGTCGGTGACGTAAGTTATGACCTTGTCGACGTTGTCGACAGTCGCTCCATGCTTTGCGGTAGCCGATTGATCTTGTCCCAAGCATATCGGCACTGCGCGCCAAGTCGCCTAGGTGGCAACCCTTGGGCACTATTTTCGTCTTCAGCTCCGATGCCACCTAGGTAGATGGGCGAAAAGCGACCTCCGATGTCGCGCTGCGGCCGCTCTGTTTTACAACGAAGATTCCAGCGTGACGTCCAACAGCCTAAATCAAACCCACGCCATCAGGGCAAATTCGATACATGAGCCGCCACGATACGCCATCCGTGCTCCGTTCTTACCCACGTCTGACTCTGACGGATAACCTCCCCGCTTTCGCCAGCACGCGTTTCTTGATTCGTGACGGCAAAATCACGTCCAAACGTTGTTATATGCTGCGCCAAAATCACCCGCGTTGCTTCCTTGAATGCTCGGCCGCGCCGAAAGGCGGAAATTGACGCGTGACCGATCAATGTCCCATTGGGCCCGAAACGAATGGTCTTCGCGTCTCTCCAGAACAACGCGTCCAGCGTAGCGAGATCATTACTTGAAAGCGCCGCTTCATACTTATCGTGGCTTTCTCTGACTTCTGCCACGACATCCGGTAGATCAATCGGCTCACAACTCATTGCAGCACTCGCTGTTGGAGGTTGTTCCGCTCATTCCGCTTTGAGGTTTGCTTCACGAACGATGGGCCACCACTTCTTGATTTCCGCCTGCTGAAATTCTGCCAGGGCGGATGGGGTCTGCATGCTGGGAGGGAAGATGGTTTGGCCGACTGCGGCAAGGCGTTTTTGGACGACGGGTGCTGCCAAGGCCGCTGTGATGGATTCATTCAGAATCTTCACGATCGGCTGTGGCGCTCCCCTGGGCAGGAATACGGCCTGCCAATTAAGCGCGCGGAGCCCCGGCCAGCCAGCTTCATCGACGGTCGGCACTTCGGGAGCGTTGGCCACACGCTTTTCTGACGTAACGGCAAAAGCCTTAATGGTGTGTGCCCGCACCTGCGGCAGCGAATTGGCGACAGTGTCCACCATGAAGTCGATCCGCCCGGCGATCAGGTCCTGCATGGCCGCGACCAAGCCAGCCCGGTAAGGAACAAAACGAAATTTAGCGCCGGTTTCCTTTTGTAGCAGAAGCCCTCCGACCGTCGAAATCCCGCCTGCACCAGTTGTGCCCTGGGTCGCTTCGCCATTTTGTTTCAGCCAGGCAATGAACTGGTTCAAGTCATCAGCGGGAAGCTTCGACCGCCCGACCATGATCAGCGCATCGCTCGAAACGAGCGCGACCGGCTCAAAATCTCTGAAAAGGTCGTACTGAAGATTGAACAAAGGCCCGTTCAGCACGTGCGTGGCCCAGTTACCGAGCACCAGGGTGTACCCGTCCGGGTCCGCTCGCGCGACCCGGCCCGTTCCGATCGTCCCTGAGGCTCCGGCAATATTTTCGACGATGACAGGCTGGCCAAGGGTCTCGCGCATTCCTTCCGCGAGAATGCGACCAATGACGTCGGACGGACCGCCGGCCCCAAAGGCCACCACCATCGTGATTGGCCGTGTCGGAAACGACTGGGCGCTGGCGCGACCCATGACGCTCGAAAGCGAGGCGGCGCCCGCGGCCAATCCAAAGAGCTGGCGTCGATCCAAGTTCATTACGGGGTTCTTTCGGTTCGCTGGGCAGTGGTTTTGTGAAGGGTGTGTCACCCCTCCGTCCGCGACGTCAGACCGTCGCCGACGCATTACGGAGCGGAGCGCAAACGGGCCGTTAAACTTTGCAGCTCGCGAAGAATCTGACGCATCAGCTCGAGTGACGGCGGATCCGTGAGAGAGCTTTCAGCATCGAATTTCGCTTTGGAATTTGTGATGTCCAGGTGTGGCGTATTGACCGGGATCATATTGAGCGAAACGCAGATATGACGGAAATGAAACTGCCCGCGAGCCGTACCGAGCGGGCTCACGGATGCACCGAATACCGCGCACGGCTTACCATTGGCCGGAGGATCAGGAGGACGTGATATCCATTCAAGAGCATTCTTCAGTACACCCGAAACTGAAAAATTATATTCCGGCACGGAAAAGATCAGCGCGTCAGCTGCCGCCACTTCTTTTCGCAACTTTTCTACTGCTGGCGGGAAGCCGCGTTGCTCGACGTCAGCACTGTAAAACGGCACGTCAGCCAGGCTCGCAATAACAAAATTCATGCCCTCCGGCAGCATTGTACCCACCGCACGTAATGCACCGGAATTGTAGGATTGCGCGCGCAGGCTTCCTGAAATACCCAGCACCTTGATCGGTGTCGCCCCGTTCATCATCCCTTCTCCTTTGCGCTCGTTCGTGGAGCTAATCTTGATATGAGCGCGGGCACTCAGGTCTTGGAAATCTCCATAACAGATGGATGGAAGATTTCTTCCGCAGTCAGTTTTTTCGCCGCAAGTCCCTGCTCGAACGAATAGCGCGCCAGAATTTCGATATCACGAGCGTTTTCCGACACACCATACCGCCAAAAGTCGTCGCCCATAAGCCGCACGGCATCCTGAACACCGAGCTCGGGCCAAGGCAGGGTAATCTTTGTTGCTGACATCTCCCGCATTTCATTGATCGCAATCTTCTTTGCCTGACAGAACGCCTTGTACACCGTGGCCGGTAGCCAGGGATATCGTTCGGCCAGGCTTTTCCTGATCCCGATCAGGTGCATGATGGGGAACATGCCCGATCTCTTATAGTACTCCATTTCCACTTCCCGATAGTTCGGGAACATCAGTCCGACATTCGCAGCCCCGTTCACGAAGCACGAGAGTTCGCGTGCGCTGAAGACAGCATCGAGCTCGCCGTCGACAAGCATCTTGTTTAACGTCTTGCCCGCCGGGATCGGTTGCAAGTCGATATTGCCGCCGAGCTTCAAAGGCGTTCTCTCGTCGCGCCCCGGTTCCTCCTGGCCGCCGGTACGCCAATGGATGTCGGATGGGTCGAGACCGCATTCTTCCTTGAAGATGCCGCGCATCCAGACGTTAGCGGTCTGTTGATATTCGGGGAGTCCAACCAGCTTACCCTTGAGGTCGATCGGCCCCCGAATGTTGCGGTCGGTCCTGATGTAAATCGCCGAGTGCCGGAAATGGCGGGATACGAACGCCGGAATGGCGATGTAGGGACAGACGTTGCGAGACGTCGTCATCAGGTAGCTGTTGAATGACAGCTCGGCGACGTCGAAGTCTTGATAACGGAAGGCGCGAAAAAATAATTCTTCAGGGTCGAGCGGCAGGTAGGTGACGTCGCAGCCATCCACACGCACACGACCATCCTTGATGGCGCGCGTCCGATCGTATTCCGCGCATGCTATTGTGATGGAGAGGAGCTTGGACATTGGCGGCACCTGGTATTTCAGTGACATTTCAGCGTACGGGCAGTGACGGCGGTCTGTCAAACGCCGCAGCTTGATCGGTTTTCACTCCGCTAAGGCCGTGCCTGAAAGAATGATCTCGCGCCGCTCTGCAGATGATTCGAACATCGCGAGGACGACCGCGACCGTTGCCCTGCCCCAGCGGGCGTCGTGAATGCTGCGTTGGCCGTCGCGGACCGCGTTCCACAGCGCATCAAGGGCGTCGCCCTGACCAGGTCGCCCGACGCCACGAGCTGCGGCAACCTCGCGTGTCCCGTCGATGCCGTGAATGAAGATGCCGTCCGGCGAGAGCCGCAGGTCGCCCCGCTCACAGGTCGCAATGACCAAGCCGAAGTGGGGCAAATAGGGCTGCTCAAGAGACAAGAGACGGCTGCCGAAGCCGAGTCCTTCATGCGCTTCGCGATCACTCTTCCGCGCCGCGAACGCCTTTCGTGTCATGCCATGCCGGTCGGGTGGTTTGCTTGCGCCGCCCTCCGCAATCCAGTGATGGAATTCGTCGCTATCGAAAAAATCGAGAGCACTGAATGTAATCGAAGCGGCCGCCTCACTTTCGAACTCGAGGAAAGCGGTGCAATGACCCGGCGCTCCGCGGGCTGCAACTGGGGCACCTACGTTGGCACGAACGCTCCGTATCGGACCGCCAAGGAGCCTGACAATCTCGATCTGGTGCGCGATTTGGTTAAATAGGATTCCGCCGCCGTTTTTCGTATCGAACTCGTCACCGCGATGCGGGCGGAATAGAAAATCATTATAGTTGAACGCCAGTATCATGCCGAGCCTGCCAAGCTCGCCGCTATCAATGATCCGCCGCATCGCCCGCACGTTCGGATCGAATGCATGCGTATGGCCGACAATCAGATGCAGCCCGGCGCGATCGGCGGCGGCGACAACGGCGTCGCACTCCGCCAACGTCAGCGCCAATGGCTTTTCAACGAGCACGTGCTTGCCGTTCTGCAAGGCCATTACCGCTTGGGAGGCGTGGAATTGATGCGGCGAAGCGATGTAGATCGCCTCAATTGAGGGGTCGCGACACAAGTCGCGGAAGTCGGCGTAGGGCTTGGCATCGAATTGGCGCGCAAATGCCTCGCGCGGTCTTGGCAGTGGATCCATGCCCGCGCACAATCGGATATTCGGATGCACCGCGGCAGCACGGATCATGAATGCGCCGGCCAAGCCAAGTCCGGCGATGCCCAGGCGAAGAGGTTCGCGCGCCGCCTGCTGTTGACCGTCGTTGCCCATGAGGTCTCGCCGCGACCTTACTCAGAGCAGCGTGCTCAGAGCGCCGTCGAAGATCATGGTCTGGTCGAGATGAGCATCCCGCCTTGCGAGAGCCCAGCCTGACGCGCTGCGTCTTAACGTGTCGAACCTGGCCGCGACGTAAAACCCGCCTTCGGGGGCACTTGGGCGGTTCCGGTAAGCCAAAAGATAGGAGACGACCTCGAATTCGCCCTTCTTGTCGGAATGATAAGCCTCGACGTTCGAAACCACGCGTCTCGTCATGGACGGCGGATTTTCCGCTCGTGTGAGGCGCGGGTTCGAAATCTGGTCCACTCTGGATTTGAGACCGGTCAAGTCTTCATCGACGATCGCATAGTTCAGGGACTTGGCGTCGGCATCCCGCGCGACGCCCGCCATCACGCGGTAACGAATATCCTGGGTGATTAGGGCAAGCCAGCCAGTGTAGTCGCGGCGGTCAAGCAAGCCCGCTTCGCGGTAAAGAAAACGCTGGATTTCGACAAAGAGCGCGTCACTGACTGCGCGGTCTCTTGCGTCGCTCATGGACTGATTCTTCTCGCTTGGACAGCCGCATCACTGGTTTGACGTCATGCAGCGATCCCACTGACGCATGAATTCCAGCTGGGCGACCTCCGTATCGGCCGGTTTAAATGCGCGGCCCGGCCATTTGTGGTCCTTTTGCGGCTTGTCGATGTAAGGCAATGCCGTATGGAAACTATACGGGAATTGCTTCGCTATCTCGTTGTTGCTGGCGTAGGTGGCCGATGCCCACAATTCGAGATCGTCTTGCTCGAAGACGCCGGCAGCGCCGAAGTTATGGAAGCCCTTGCGCAGGACATCATCCTTGTAGCCCTGCGAAGCTTCCTTTTCGGCCAGGACCCAGCTCAGCACTTCCATTTCCGTGCCGCTCACGGGTTGCCATTGGCGAATGATCACCGCTTTCTGTGCGGGCCCAACCTGGGTCTCGATGAAAGACAGGTTGGGAAAGATAGTGCCGACAATAACTCGCAATCTCTCGAGCAGCTTCAACTGATCGCCTTTGAGGAACTGACCATATAACGCCTCAAGATCGCGTGGGTGCGTCTGATAAGCATCTTCAGGGAGGCCAGGTGCAAGATAGGTCAGCGTGCAGCCATGACCCTGGTCCGTTACGACTTGAAAACTGTTCTCGGCCGCCGTCGCGAAGCCAGCGCGCGCTGCACGGACAGGATCAAGGGTCAAAGGACCTATGTGAGTCGTCAGAATGTGTTGACTGTCGCCTACGAAGTTCAGCGCGCCGACCTTCCAGTTTGACTTCGCGCGCCAGCGGTGTGGCGGCGCCAGCACCTCCATGCCGCCCGGCGATCGGCAGAGGAATGGATCGATGTACCATGCGATCTCTCCGAGATAGTCGGCAAGCGGCTCTACGCCTTCATTCCAGCAGCCGAAAATGAGTCCTTTATGGACTTCCAGGCGAGGCATGCTCGCCAATCCGAATTGCGAAAAGTCGAATCCCTTTGGAAAATGTCTGTCAAATGTCGTCGTTACCAGCCGGCCCGATCGTTCGTATGTCCAGCCATGGTAAGGACAGACGAAATGGCGGGCGTTGCCCGAATCGGCTCGGCAAACCTTGGAGCCCCGATGGCGGCAACTGTTCAAAAGCGCATGCACCCTGCCGTCGTTGTCGCGGACGACCACGACGGGCACCCGACCCATGGTCCGCGTTACGAAGTCGCCGGGATTTGCCAGCTCGGTTTCATGCGCAAGGAAAATCCAGGTTCGATCGAAAATACGCTGCAGTTCCAGCCGATACACCTCGTCGCTCACGAAGACATCGCGGCTGACAAGCCCCTGCTGAATATCGACCCAGGGGATTTTGCGCAGGCTTTTCGATTGGGAAGACATGGGGCCCGCCTTGTGGTGAAATATCACTTACTCTTCAAATAGCCCAACCAGCATTCTGTGGCAAGAAGCACGCTTCCTCTTCACCCGTGCCGCGGAGAACGATTATGATGGCGCCGCGACTTCATCGCTTCGGCAAAAGTGACAGGTGGTGACAGGCTCGTCCATGCCGACCAAGAGGATGCCCAAGACTAGAGCCGGCGGCCGGCGGCGTGCGCCCGCAGCAAGCCGCGTGGCGTCTCTTCGTGACACCGCGTATCAGGAGATCAAGCACCGTATCATCACCTGCGCCTTCAGGCCGGGCGAATATATCAACGAGCTTCAGCTTTCCGGCCTATTAAACATCGGCCGGACGCCTGTTCACCAAGCGTTGGACCGGCTCATGGTCGAGGGGATGGTTGAGGTCATTCCGCGCAAAGGCGTCATCGTCAAACCAGTCAGCATGAACGAGGTGTTGCAGATCATCGAAGTGCGGCTGATCAATGAGCCGCTCGGTGCCCGGCTTGCCGCCGAACATGCCAGTGATGCCGATCTGTCCGAGATGGCCGATGTGCTCAAGCGAGCCCAACACTGGGCAAGCGTCCGCAACGTCGAGAAACTCATGTTGCTGGACCGGGAATTTCATCTCCTGGTCGCCAAGGCCGCAAGGAATGACGTGCTGACGGAGCTGTTGCGCAATCTTCACGAGCGGTCGCTGCGTTTCTGGTTCATTTCGCTCAATGCTCCGACCCAGTATCAGCTGGTGCAGGACGAGCACGCGACAATCCTGGAGGCGATCGGGCGGCACGAGGCTGACAAAGCCGACAGTGCAATGCGCCGACACATCGAATCGTTCCGGCGAAACGTGTCGCAATTCATGTAAAGTCCACCGCCAGCTTTCTTGCAGGCGTTTCCCGATCGCCAGCGGCTGTGGATCAACTCAGCCTCATGGCTTCGGCGCGCCGCTGGCTGGCGATCATGGCCGTTCGCAACAGAAACTGGCGCGATCTCTCCGGGTCGTCGGCGATCCGACCAAGCTCATCCAAGTTCTTTCGGCGCGCGGCGGGGTCGCTCTCCTCGAGCCGCTTCTTATTCGCGATCGACTGTTCTTGAACGAATTCGATTGCGACAGTACGGCGCTGCAAATTGTAGAGATCGAGGACCTGGTCGGACTGACCTTCGCGCAGCACGCCAAGCAGTTTCTCCGACAAGTTAACGGCATCCTGAATGCCACCATTCAACCCCATGCCGCCGATCGGATTGTTGACGTGCGCGGCATCGCCCGCAAGCAGGACGCGCCCCTTTCGAAACGTCGCCGCAACACGCTGATGGGTTACATAAAGATTGCGGTGCACGATCTCATAAGGGCGATCATTCGGAAAAAACCGCTGCAGGCGTGCCTGCGTTCCCTCGTCACTAAGGAGCAAGTCGTCTGTCATCGACGGCTCGGTCGGGAACACGGTGCGCCAAAGGCCGGGCGGTCCGTCCGCCGAAACCTTGAAGCAATTGCACCAGGCGCCGGGCTCGGCAAAATAGCTGCGGTAGCAGTAACCCCGTTCCGCTTCGAAATCGAAAGGCGTTGTAAGAACAATGAATCGTTCGGGCCAGGTGAAGCCATCGAACTCGATATCGCTGCGTTTGCGCACGACGCTGCGGCCGCCATCTGCGCCGATCAGATAGATGCCTGAATGCGTCGCGATGCCGTCCGGGCCGCGGACGTCGACGCTCACCGCATCAGCCGACTGGCGCAGATCGATCACCTCGTGATCGAACAAAACCTCGACGTTCGGCAGCGCACGTACTCTTTCGAGCAAAAGCGAAGACGTCTTGAATTGCTCGCACTGGACCACGAACGGATGTTTCGTATCGTTCGCGAGAGTGGAGTGATGAAATTGCGCCACCAGCCGGTTCGAAGGGCGATCCCAAAATTGAAAGATCGGTGCCACCAGCCCAACGCGCGCCATATCGTCCGCTAATCCGGCTTCACCGAGAAGATCGAGGGTGGCCGGATGTGTGGTTGCCGCGCGGGGATCAGCCTGCAAGCCAGGATTGTTGTCGAACAGCCGAACGGAAATACCCCGGCGACCGAGCATCCATGCACAGAGCAGGCCCACCGGTCCGCCACCGGAAATCAATACGCGACGATTGCCGCTAGCCATCGCGGAACTCCATCCGGCTTCCTGCACCAAAGGCGGGATTTATTCTTCAGAGGTGCCGGGCAACGCTCTTGCGAAATGCTTCTATATGCACACGCATGGCGTCCTCGGCGGCGTCGGCGTCGTGCCTGCGGACCCCATCGAACAATGCTTCGTGCTGGCGCTGGAAGCTGCGATGGTGGTCGGGCGTAGTGAACGAAATGAACCAGAAACGGAGCGAGCGCTCGTTTAGGCGGCGGATGATTTCCGCAAGCTCGAAATTCTTGCTCGCGTTGGCGAGCAGGAGGTGGAACTCGCGGTCGAGTTCCATGAGACTATGAACGTCTTGTTTGTCGATGGCCCGCGTCGCTTTTCTGAGTACGGCGGACATTTGCTCGATGTGGCTTTCTTCGGCTCGAGCCGCCGCCAGTCGCGCGCATTGTGTTTCGTTGACCATGCGAACTTCGATCATCTGCATGACGTCCTGCAGAATCACGGGCTTGACGATCACACCCTTGCGCGGAATGACGTCTACCATTTCCTCCAGCATAAGCCGGTCGATGGCTTGATGGACTGGCGTCCGGCCAAGACCGATCAGCGCCGAAACGGATGCTTCATTGATGCATTCGCCTGGCCGAAATTGGCAAGTGATGATCCGCTCCTTGATGACTTCGTAGGCACGGTCGCGCAGCGAAAGCCGTGGAAGATCGCGTCGAGGCGCCGCCCCGACGACGTGGCGCGCAGGCCCGGCGGAAACCCTTCTTTTCGTTAAGGTCATCGATTCATCGCTCAGCCAGCGGACGTTACATACCGCTGATATTTCACAGTTTTGGCCAAGTCAATCAATGGCTTTACCGCTGGTCCGACTTTGGCGGGTAACGTGGCGCGCCTGATCGTCGCTGAATGTGATCAAGCGTTAGCCGCTTCGCTCAAGCTCTCACGGCCAAGGCAGCGGGTAGCGGCTGCGAAAGGTGTAATGTTGCACAGCGCCTTTATTGCCGAGGTAGCGTGCTTACGATATTCGATTTCGAGGCCCCGCGAGGACGCCGTGCGGTCGCGGTTTTCGGGGGTCGATGTTGGGAGCAGCGGGAATGAGTGCAGAGGAACATTGGATCACCGTGGCGCCGCGCGACACGCTTGAACCCGGTAGCGTAACCGGCGTGAAGGCGGGCGACCTCGACATTGCTTTGTACAATATCGACGGCGAAATCTTTGCCACTGACAACATATGCACGCACGCCCAGGCAGTTCTGAGCGACGGCTGGCTCGAGGGCGATGTCATCGAGTGTCCGCTGCATGGCGGGCGGTTTGAAGTCAAAACCGGAAAGGGACTTGGTGCGCCCATAACCTGTGACCTGAAAACCCTGGCGGTCAGGATCGAGGGCGATATGGTGCAGGTTAACGTCGCGTAGCGATCGTGGCCACGTCAGGCCTTTGCCGCGGGGTTCAGATTGATTTCCGATTTGAAATGACGCCAAAGCGCCGCATATGCGTCGTCGAATCCTGGCTCCAGATAAATTTCGAAAACGTTGCGCGGCCGCACCAGTGGCACTTGATAGATTTCCTTCACCCGCCCTGGCCGTCGGGTCATGACGATGATTTGATCAGACAGCGTAATCGCTTCCACAAGATCGTGCGTAATGAACAACATCGTGCTTTTTAGTCTTTGCCAAAGCTGCAGCAATTCTTGATGCAAGGTCATTCGCGTTTGCGCATCCAGGGCGCCGAAGGGCTCATCGAGCAAAATGGCCCTCGGCTCGTAGATCAGGGTGCGGACGATCGAGACCCGCTTTTGCATGCCGCCTGAAAGTTGCGATGGGTAGTGGTCCTCAAAACCGTCCAGCCCAACCAAACGCAGCCAATCTCTGGCCCTCTCTCGCCGCTCTTTCGCTGGCACGCCGCGAATCGCCAGGGGAAATTCGACATTTCCGAGAGCCGTAAGCCAGGGAAACAGATTGCTATCCTGGGTCACGTAACCGACGCTGGTATTGAGTCCGCTAACCGCTACTCCGTTATAGGCCACTGTTCCCGCCGAGACCGGCACCAGTCCGGAAGCCAACCTGAGCAGGGTTGTCTTCCCGCATCCGGATGGACCAACGACACTCGTGATTTTGCCCGGCGGCACGTCAAAACTTACGCCATCGAGTGCGAGTAGCTCGGTGTCCGCATTGGCGAAAACGAGTTTGACATCCGCGAAGCGGATCGCGGGGGGTGGCTGATCATCTTCCACAGCGTGAATCACAAACACTCGCGCATCGCGTTGTCGCGGTGCCATACCTTACCACCCTTCCGACGGTCTGCGCGGGCTGGTGCGACGGGACCCGTCAGGCCAAGAACTTATTCGACCAAAGCTGGCCTTCCTGCGTCGGCAGAGGAGCCGTGATCATCTTGGTTTCGAGCGAAACCTTGATGTTGTTCTCCCACATAGCCGTTGTCATCCGGCAGCCGCGAGGATAGCCGTCCCGATCGCGCTCGAGAGACCTCTCAATGGCCTTGGGCGGAACGGTCGGGAATTGCTGCTTGAGAATATCGACGGCCTGGCCAAAGTTCGTGGCAAACATGTCGTTAGCTTGACCAAGCGTCTGGGCGGCGCGCCGCACAAGGTCAGGCTGCTGGTCGGCTATCTCGGGTTTGACCAAGATCACCGTGTAGGGAAATTCCCTGAAGATCGGAATTTCACGCGCCGGGTTGATGAACATTTCACCAAAACCCTCCAGTTCGACCTGATCTGCTTCCGGTGAATCCCCACAGGTCACGTCCACCTGGTTCGTTCTCAGAGCAGCCATCCGAGCGGGGCCGAATCCGACCGCCAGAATTTTCATATCGAGCTCAGGGTCGAGACCGACCGAGCGAGCGAGATAGCGGGTATATTGCGCCGGTCCGCCACCGATCGTTGACGCGCCAATGCGCGCACCCTTCAGGGCCTTTAGTTTTTCCGACAGTGGACTGCTCGGCGAAACGCCGACGCGAGACAGCCAGTCCTTGCGCGCCGTGTATTGCATCACGAGCGAGCCGGTGAATGCGCCGACGACCAGGGTCTTTATACCCTTGCTCCATCCAACAATGGGATCGGTGGAGGCCACGCTGCCGAACGTCGCCTCGCCATTGGTGACAGCGACCATTGACAACGGACCGCCTTGAACCTGCTTCATCTGGGCGGTGACGCCGTTCTTTTCCCAAAGTCCCGCCCGCTCGGCCAGGAAAATGGCGGCGAAAGACAGGCCAGGTGCGGCATACACACCCTTGACGACCGGCTTCACGCCTTGGGCATGTGCTGGTCGAAGCAGCAAGGCCGAGGTCAGGCCAGCTGAGCCGGCGTTCTTGATAAACTGTCTGCGTTCCATCATGACACTCACCCCTCGGTTTCTTGGTCGTCATCGGCTTCCGGCAGTTCGCACGTCGTGCCAACAAGAACCATCCGTCTCGATGTTTTGTATCAGATCTGCACTGTCTGCCCCGCTACCTTCTGCCACCGGATGACGTGGCCTTCGAGCCAGTTCAGCCCGAAGTTCGCGGCGAATACGATGGCAACAAGGATGATAATCCCGGCGAAGAGCGACGGCGCATCATAGGTCTGCGAGGCGTACAGGATGAAGTAGCCCAATCCTTCGCTCGCGCCGATGTATTCGCCGATCACCGCGCCGATCACCGCGTAGGGGACCGCGGTTCGCAACCCAAGAAAGATCTGTTGCGCGGCAGCAGGAACGATGACGCGGCACAACGTCTGCGGCCAGGAAGCCCCCATCAGGCGCGCCAGTCGCACCAACTCTTCATTCACCGCCAGCAGGCCGGCATATGTATTGAAAAATACCAGAAAAAAACACGCGACAAAAACAACGGCGACCTTGGACGCGATGCCAAGCCCGAGCCAAACGATGAAGACCGGTGCCAAAGCGATCTTGGGTATGCTGTAAAGACCGATGATGTAGGGTTGTAGTGCAGCAGAAAGAAAGCGAGAGCGGCCGAGGATAAATCCCAATGAAAGGCCAAAAGCCGCGCCGAGCGCATAACCCATGGCGATTTCGAGCAGCGTCACATACATGTGCCGATAAATGTCGTGGTGGGTCAGCAGATCATAGAGCCTCGCCCCAACCTGCGTGGGCCTGCTGAAATACGGCAGGGCTGAATCGCTGACCCCAAACTGCCAGGATGCCAACAGCACGATCAGAATGAGGACCTGCGCCGCTGCGGTACCAAACCCGCGCTGACGGCGCTCGCGTCGCTTTCCGGTGAACTTGGCCCTTTGCGTGTCAACGGCGGTCATTCCTGCCTCTCCACACCGGCCTGCCTAGTTCGCAACTCTTCCGAAAAACTTCCCGTCTTCTTCCTTGATCTCGTAAATCGTCACCTTAAAGCCCGGGCAATTTACACCTTTGCCGTCCGACAGCCTGAACGTGAAGACATGCAACGGGCAACGCACCATCGTATCATTGGCGACCAGCTCGGCGTTCATCATGGTGCCCTGCATGTGTGGGCAGCTTCGCTGAACGCCGCGCAAGCCGGACTTGGTCTTGAGCACCACGATGCCAACACCCTCGATGCTGGCGCGCGCCGGGTACTTGGTATTGTCGGTTCGAAGGCCGCCCAATTCACACCAGGGTCGCTCCGTCATGTTCGACATTCCCGCGTCGTCTGGTCTCGGCGGCACACCTGAAGGACTTGCGTCGAACATAGCCATGCTTCGCTCTCGGCTAGGCAGCCAGATGGCGCTGGCCGGAAACGTCGCTTAGCCGGCCGATCGCGAACGGTTGCTCGAGCCGCACCAGAAGCAGACCGATCTGCATGGTGAAGGGCTGATCGAGAAACGACGCGTAGACGGCTTGCAGCGCGTCCTTCAGCCGCAAACCTTGAGCCGCCCGCTCGCGATGGAATATATCCTGAAGCTCAAGCGCCTTCCCGATATCCAATCGCTCCGCATTCGAAACCTCCCACGAGGTCGACGAGAGGCGAGCGGCCAGAGAACTCAGAAATTGCCGTTGCGCCGCCGAGAGGGCGCCGGCTCTTTCGGGCACATGATCTTCGGCAATCTGCAGGAACCAATTGCTTTCCTCCTGACCCATTGCCATGTCGGCGTCGAAGCGCTTGCCGTTCTTGAACGTGATGAGAGGCTCGATCTGCTTTTCCGCCTTTCGCGACTGAGTATAGCAGTCGAAGAGCTCAAACTCTCCGGAATTGACGCGAAACACCGTGATATCCGCCGGCATCCCCGGTTTCAGACTACCGGCACGGTCGGTCAATGATATCGCCTTTGCGGGATTGCGCGTCACGCGTTCGATCACTTGGGGCAATGTCAGTCCGAGTCGAATCATCGCCGACATGACGTTGGCCAGTGATTTGACGGGCCGCACTACGTTGAATTGCTGAAGATCCGAGCTGATCGTGTGCGGTACGAGATCCTGCGCGAATGCCGTCTCCGCCACTTTCCAGGAGAAATTGTAGCCGCCGAAACCGAGATCGAAGATTACGCCGCGGCGCTCCGCTTCACGCACAACTGGCAGGACTTTGCCTTTTTCATCGATGACCTTGCCGAGATTGCCGTGGTAGAGGTGCGTGATCATGTCACCAGATTCGGCGATCCGGAAAGCTTCGGGCGCGAGAAGAAACTCGGGATTCTGAAGCTGGAACTCACCGATATGCATATAGAGTGGCAGGCCAAGGATTTGCGCGAGACCTTTCGTAAGCTTCAAGGTCCCCGGACCGTAATCACCGATCGCGTTGCACTTGATGTAGCGCAGCATGTCGCGATGTTCTCGGGCGAAATCGACCCACCGAGTGATAGGCACTTCACCCAGCGTCCGGACGTCGCCTTCGATAAAATTCAGGCCGAGCAATCCCATGGGGCGGATGAACGCGCCGGCATAGAGGCTCGTCTCCAGGTGACCGAGCAGTTCCATGAACTGGTCGAGCACGCCAATTCCGGGACCGCCGGCATCGACGAACGATGTAACGCCCTGATAAACGCCTACAGTATCCGGATTGGCGAAACCGAGCGTACCATACGCATGGACGTGGATGTCGATCCACCCTGCGCTCACATAGCTTCCGGACACGTCGATGATCGTCGCGTCGGGCGCCGCGTTCCGCGGCCCTACGTGCACGATCTTGCCATCAGCAACGTGCACGTCGGCAATGCCATCGATGCCCTGCTCCGCGTCGAGAACATGCCCTCCCTTCAAGACCAGGGCTTCGCTCGCGGAATTCATTTAAAACACTCCTTGCTATGCGGAGTTCCGATCCTTTAAATTACAGTGAAACATCACTGATATTGCCTGTCAACCGACGCGGCGTTTCAGTGGTCGTTTGCCTGTTCGCTGTTCTCTATCAAGAGCGCCGAAGATGCTGCGCGATCCCTGCCGATATGAATACCTGCCCCTCATAGATCGACCCAAAATCCAATGGCCGAAAGCCGCCCGCGTGGCATTTTGGGTGTGCCCCAATATCGAGTTTTACGAGCTTAATCCGCCCGACGGACAGGGCCGCCCAATATGGCCCCGGCCAAAGCCGGACACGCTGAACTATTCGCTCCGCGACTACGGCAACCGATCCGGTGTTTGGCGTGTCATGGAAGCGCTGGAATCATTCGGCATCCGCGCCAGCGTTTCGTTGAACGCTGCAATGTGTGACCATATGCCTGAGATTGTCGATGCATGTGTTCAATTGAAGTGGGAGCTCTTCAGCCACGGAATATACAACACACGCCTGATTTACGGCATGTCCGAAGATGAAGTTAGACAGGTCATCGGCGACAGTCTCGAGACCATCAAGCGGCAGAGCGGCCAGACCGTCGTCGGTTGGCTTGCACCCGCTTTGAGTACGACCGAAACGTTTTTCGACTTGCTGCCTGAGTTCGGCATTAAATACGCGATCGACATGGTGCCGGATGATCAGCCCATTCCGATCAAAGTGCGCAGCGGCCGGCTGATCACAGTTCCCTACTCGACCGAGATCAACGACGTCCGGGTAATGGGCTATCGTGGTTATTCGGCCGATAGTTGGGCGGCAATGGTAAAAGCCGCGTTCGATCAATTGTACGAAGAGGGAAAGGATAATGGCATGGTGCTGTGCATGCCGCTTCACCCTTTTGTTGTCGGGCATCCCCATCGCATCTCCGCCCTCCATGACGTGCTCCAGCACGTCACGTCGCGCTCCGACGTCTGGCTGGCGACTGGCCGCGAAATCGCGGACTGGTACTACGAGCATCACTACGACGACTTCGTGAATCATCGAGCCGCCGCACGGGCGGACCGCACATGACAGACCGCCTGAAATATCCTCACCGAGGGCGTGGGCTGGATCACACTTGGTTTCGGCACGCGCCGACAATTCAGCGCCCGCAGATCTCATGGCCGGGCGGAGAGCGCATTGCGCTGTGGATCACCGTTCCGGTGGAGTTCTTTCCGCTCGATGCCCCAGCCCAGCCCTTCCGTCCATTGGGCGCGCCACCGTCGGTTTACCCGGATTTATGGAACTACAGCAGCCGCGATTACGGCTTGCGCATCGGCATTTACCGCATCATTCGCGTGCTCGATGCTTTTGGCCTGCGCGCAAGTGCGGCCGTCAATGCCGAGATCGCCGTCAGATATCCTCGCATCATCGACGAGATTGCGAAGCGCCGATGGGAATTTGTCGCAAACGGGCAGGATATGGGCCACGTCCACCACGGGGCTCTTGCTGTCGAAGACGAACGCGAGCTGATCCGAACAGCCCGCACAACCTTGATGAACGCATGTGGCTCTCCTGTGAGCGGCTGGCATTCCCCGGGCCGATCTCACTCAGGCAATACGTTGACGCTTCTCGCCGAGCAGGGCTTCACTTATGTCACCGATTGGGCGAATGACGATATGCCCTATTCGGTGACCACGCCTTCCGGGCAATTGTGTGCGATGCCTTTGACCTACGAGTGGTCGGACCGTCATCTTCTCGTGCAGCACAATCTGACGGTCGACGACTACGTCGAGCACACGTTGCGGGCGTTCGACCGTCTGAATTCCGAAGCCGAACGGTATCGATCCGGCCGCATCCTTTCGCTATCGATCACGCCGTGGATTATGGGCTATCCGCATCGGATCGCCGCGTTGCGGCATTTGCTCAGTCATATCCTCAACAAAGGATCGGTCTGGCCAGCCACCGGCAATGAAGTCGTCGCGATGTTCACCAAGCGAGCAACGATCGAAACTCAGCCGTGAGATTCTCCATCGGAGCAATTTAAAAGGATCATGCGGCGACATGGCTTGGCCCCCCTCACCGCGACGAAACCCTGCGGCGAAGAGCCAGACCCCAGGGCGCATATACGCCAGTGATATTTCACATTGACCCAGGGCGGGTCCAACCTATACCTTGCGGACGAGTTTGGGGGAATCGATCATGACCACTGTTACACCCTCCGCCATGCATACCGTCGCTGCCCGGGGCAGCATCAGACGCTGGCTGATCGCTGCAGTGTTGCTCTGCGTAGTCGTAACCGGATATTTCGATCGCATCAGCGTCGCCGTTCTATTCACTAACAAAGATTTTCAAACCGCCATGGGTACGGGGTTCAATCCCGCCCTGCTTGGCATGTTGATGACGGCGTTCTTCATTCCTTATGGAATCGCTTCGCTGTTTCTCAGCTTCACTGGAGACAGGTACGGGCCACGCCGCATGCTCGTCGGCGCGTCGATTTTTTGGGGCACGCTGATGCTCATCATGGGCAGCGTGAGCTCTTATTTGGCAATGCTGCTCAGCCGAATTTTCTTGGGCATCACCGAGGGACCGCAATTCTCGTGGATCCTAAAAATTATTTCGCGGTGGTTTCCTCGTGGCGAGCACGGCCGCGCAAATACAATTTGGCTGGCTGGAAGCCCTCTCGGCTCAGCCATCGGGTTCCCTCTCATCATCGCGCTCGTGGCTGCGTTCGGTTGGCGCGCAGCGTTTTATTTACTGGCGGCACTGAGCATCCTGGTGATGACGCCGCTGCTTTTGCTGCTCGTGAAAGATTGGCCGGCAGGTAATAACACGACCGAACCTACGCCCCAAAAATCACCGCGAGCGGCTGAGCTTTGGCGCGATTGCGGTGTATTCCTCAGGAACACCAATTTTTGGCTCCTCACGGTGTGCGACTGCGGCGAATTGATTTACCTTTGGGGTCTCAATAGCTGGCTGCCGACTTATCTGCAGAAAGTTCGAAATTTTGATCTTCAGCATCTTGGCATCTATTCATCGTTGCCGTTCATTTTGCTGCTTGTCGGCGTAATACTTTCCGGCTTCCTTTCTGATAAATTCGGCAAGAAGGCGATCCTGATCTTCATCGGCTTGGCCGGGGCGGCCGTCCTGCTCTATGCCGGCACTGTTGCGGCGGATCGCACCACTGCGGCCCTCATTATCGCAGTAAGTTCCGGAATGTTCGGCCTTACTATCCCAGCCACATACGCGCTGACCCAGCAAATCGTGCCGCAGAAAGTGGTTGCATCGGGGGTCGGCGTCATCAATGGAATCGCGAATACGGTCGGCGCTCTAGCGCCCTTCGCAATGGGTTTGGTGATTTCGGCGACCAACAATTTCAACGCTGGCCTCATGGTTCTTGTTATCGGCAGCTTCTGCTGCTCCTGCGCGATTCTGCCGTTGGTGAAGCGCTACTGATCGTCGGCCATATCGGGCGCATTCACAGATGAGCGGAGTGCAAGCGACGACGGTATCGTACCATCAGGCACAGCTTGCTGCCGCTACCCTCGGCATTAGTCCAAAATGCCTCTCGTGACTGCGTTACTCCTTTTCGCCGCCGGGTTCGTCGGCGGGGCCCTAAATTCCCTTGCCGGGGGTGGCACGCTGGTGACGTTCCCGGCTTTGTTGTTCGCCGGCCTCAATCCCATAGACGCCAATGCTTCGAGCGTTGTTGCCCTGCTTCCCGGCACATTTGCCGGCGCGTGGGCGTATCGGCAAAGCATTCTCGCCATCACCCAGCTGAAGGTGCGGAGTGTTCTCTTTCTCAGCCTTATCGGCGGGCTGATCGGCGCCTTTCTGCTGCTGTCCACCCCAACGACCCTTTTTGCCGGTATCGTTCCATGGTTGATCCTGTTCGCTACGGTGGTGTTCGCCGTCGGCAATATCGCGCCGCTGAAAATAATTGAGCGTGCCAAGCTCGGCCCGCGCGCCGCCCTCGTCGGGCTTTTCGCCATCGCCATCTACGGCGGCTATTTCGGCGGAGGAATCGGTTTTCTGATGCTCGCCGCCCTCACGCTGTTCGGCATGCGAGACATTAACGCAATGAATGGCCTCAAAATGGCCCTCGTCGGTATCATGACCCTCTCAGCGATCGTTACGTTCGCCATTGCCGATGTCGTACGTTGGCCAGAGACTTTGCCGACGTTGGTAGGCGCAATTGTCGGCTCCTACATTGCTGCCCGCTGGGCGCAGCGTCTCGATCAACGGCTGATCAAGAGCTTCGTTGTCATCCTCGGCGCGGGGCTGACTGTCTACTTCTTCTGGCGCGGCGTTTAGGTGATGGACAGCGACACCGCCGTGAACAGACGGAATGATTGCTTTCTGACAGCCGTCGCGCATGTGCTTTGCTCCTTTCTGCCGTTTCCATAACCTGTAGTTATGTGTTCTCCCTGGCCAGCCGGTTGCAGCGCCCCTCCGCCATCGACACCAACTGATAAGGAAAGTGCCGTTTCCTTTTCAGTTAAGCCGCGCTCCCAAGAAACTGCGGTCCACTTCGGACAGGCGCGACATTCAGCCCCCAAGCGGGCCGAAGCTGCGCAACCGGCACGTGAGCATGATGATTTGCTGATACTTCCCTGCGCGACTCGACGCGTCGAACATGCGTTGAATACGATCGTCATCGCAGTAAACGAGGGCGTCGTCGAGGATGATTGGGACCGCCCCGCCTCGCTCGGCGAGCATCGCTCCCATGGCGAGACGGACGAGCACAGCAATTTTCTCCTGCGTGCCGTCTGACAGGCGGTCGAATGCCTCTGGTCGATCTCGCTTGATGCCAGCGATGGCGAAACCGTCGCCGAGTTCGAGTTCGGCCCCCGGAAACAAGTCGTTGAGGAATGGCCGCAAATGGCGGCGCACTGGCTCGTGGCCGCGCGGGATTGGGATCACTCGCCTGTGCGACCTTCCGGCCAACTGGTCCGAGCAGTTCGAGCGGCTCGGGTTTCACCCTACCCAAATGGACTAAAGAACCTGATCGGACATCGTCCCGCGGCAGCCGATTCGCTTTGGTGAGATCGCCCCTGCGCGTTTTCGAACCGGTCTCACTCGAACCTGTCTCCTGTTTCCCAGGAAATATCATTTTCGGCCCAGAGACAGACGGCCAGGAAAGCCCGTTGGTCTTACCCGACACATTCCGGGAAACCGCCAGCTCTCGCGAAAAGCCGCCAACCCGCGGCTAAATTGCGCGGCGCCAGGAAAATCTCTCAGATCGCGGACCGGGTGGTGGGCGCACAAGGACTCGAACCTTGGACCCGCTGATTAAGAGTCAGCTGCTCTACCAACTGAGCTATGCGCCCTGGACCGCAGGGACGGCCACCACGTGCGTATCTATGACATCGCGGGCGCGATGCCAAGCCGCGCCCGCGGCGGCCGGGATAACGCGCTTCAGCCCACGCCTTCAGCCCACATCCGTCGAGTGGATGCGGCGCTCGGGGACGGCGAGCGGCTCGAGCCGGCCGCTGCGCTGCGCCCGGGCGACGAGCTTGTTGAGCGCGGCCAAGTAGGCCTTGGCGGAGGCGACCAGGGTGTCGGGATCGGCGCCCTTGGCGGTGACGGTGCGGCCGCTCTCGGACAGGCGCACCGAGACTTCGGCCTGAGCGTCGGTGCCTTCGGTCACGGCGTGCACCTGATAGAGCTCCAGCACAGCCTCATGCGGCACCATGGCCTTGATGCAGTTGAAGGTGGCGTCGACCGGGCCGTTGCCTTCGCACTCCTCGATCACCGAGCGGCCGTCGATGTCGAGCTTCATGGTGGCGCGCTGCGGTCCGCGGGTGCCGGCGATCACCGACAACGAGACGAGCTTGATGCGGTCCTGGGCGGTGGCGATCTCCTCGTCGACCAGCGCCTCGAGGTCTTCGTCGTAGACGTGCTTCTTGCGGTCGGCCAGCGCCT
>Ga0070741_10000488_pt1 | contig 144248 bp, 122 predicted proteins | sample Coa_R1_4_FD_66440 | JGI IMG/M metagenome (GOLD analysis project Ga0070741, IMG submission 66440) | Surface soil microbial communities from Centralia Pennsylvania, which are recovering from an underground coalmine fire - Coalmine... | ecosystem: Environmental > Terrestrial > Soil >... | reverse complement strand
CGGAAGTACATGCCCGGCGGCAAACTGGGCCGGCCGATGCGCTCAACGTAAAACGACCGGCAGATGTTCTCCACGAAATCGTCGAATCCACACTCGTCCAACAGCCGGTTGAGGCGCTCGTAGAACGGATGGCTCGCCGGACGCGCCAAGCTCGCGGCGGCCACCCACAGCTCTTGCTGCCGCTGTCGCCCGCGCCGCGTTCCCATGGCCATGCCTAATTCTAGGCCGAAACATAGCAGAAGGAAAATGATTTTTACTTACTTTTGCCTCGGACTGCTAGGACTGGCCTGGATGCCGCGTAAAGAAGCGGGAACTGTGCTCCGCGGCGGCTTCGGCTGGTTCTATGACCGCGTGCCGTTGAATGTCTTCGCGTTTCCTTCTTACCCGGAGCGCTCCGGTATCCCGAATCTGCTCGTGCAACGCCGCGGATTTTCTCCGCGCAGCCGTACGCTCGCTACGGCTATCGATCACCGGCTCAGCAGAGTCGTGCTGTTACACGCCGGCTATATCCATTCGGACCATTCAAATCTTCTTCTTGTTAAACCCGGGCCAAACGCTACCGAACTGACCGGGTCCGGATCCGCGGCCACCCGCGAGATCGAGATCACCGCGAAGCTGACCTGGTACTCCGAACAGCATTGGATCTTGTCTTACGTCCATACGCGAGCCCGCGGGAACGTGAACACGCTCGACAGGTTTCTCGGCGACTTCCCGGAGCCGTTACTGCGCGCTGATGCCGTTTCACGGCTGCCGGACATCGTACCGCATCGTTTCTTGAGCTGGGGCGTGTTTCCGTTGCATTACGGGCTGCAGTTTGCGCCTGTGGTCGAGGGGCGCAACGGCTTTCCCTATACGATCTTGAATTCTTATCAGCAATACGCCGGTGCGCCGAACACCAATTTCCTGCCGAACTTTTTTAGCTTTGACTTCCGAGTCTCAAAAGATATCGCGATTAGAGGCCATAAGGTTCGTCTGGCGTTCAGCATGTTCAACGTTACCGACCATGCCAACTTTGACGCGGTCCGGCTCAACACCGCCGATCCCCAGTTCGGCGAAGTGCTGGGACGCCGGCCGCGCCGATTTCGAGTGGACTTTGACTGGCTCTTCTGAAACGGCTGGAACGCCGGTTGCGCATGTTAAGATCGGCCTCTATGCAAAAAACCGGGTCCGGCGATCCGCCGGAAATGACGCCCAAGGCTGTTGGTCTCGGCTTGTTTCTCGCGCTTGTCTTCGGCGCCGCGAATGCCTATCTTGGGATGAAGGCCGGACAGACCATCGCGGCAACCATTCCCGCCGCCGTGATCGCGATCGCCCTGTTTCGGCTTCCTCGGTGCCGGGGCGGCATTCTGGAACAGAACATCGCCCGAACTGCCGCTTCGGTCGGCGAAGCACTGGTGGCGGGCGCCATCTTCACGATTCCAGCTTTCATGATGGTTGACATTGATGGCGTGCGCCTCTGGCCGGACCTGCGCGCGCACTATTGGCAATCACTACTCATCCTCCTGGTAGGCGGCCTCCTTGGAGTATTCTTCATCGTCGTGCTACGGCGGCCTTTATGCGTCGAATCCGATCTCCCCTTTCCGGAAAGCGTGGCCAGCGCCGAGGTGGTGAAGGCCGGAGAGCGTGGAAGCGACGCGCCCAAATACGTTTTCGGAGCCATGGGATTTGCTGCGATTCTCCAGGTGCTCAAGAGCGACAAAGGACTGCAGATCTTCCGCGAATATGTGGAAGGCTATCTGCCGTTCCCGACGTCCTTAGTACATCACTTCGATTTCCAAAAAAAGCCTCTGGGTGATGTGATGCATTTCGGCGGCATCTACTGGTCGACGCCGAATCTGTCTCCCGCGCTCATGGGCATCGGTTACATCATAGGCCCGGAACTGGCATCGATTAACGCTTCAGGCGGCCTTATAGCCTGGTGGGTCTTGATTCCGCTGTTGCTCTTCTTCGATCCGTCGCTGCCTTCACGCCTCGGCATGAATGCGAATGCCTCCTGGGACGTGATTTCGTATTCGGTCTGGTATAACATCGTGCGGCCCATTGCGGTCGGCACGATGCTGGTAGGCGCCTGTTACACACTGTTCTCGATGCGTGCATCCATCGCTCAGTCACTGGCCGGCGCGTTCGGCGCTTCGGCGGCCGCGGCTCGCGAAGGCGCGCATCTGAAACGTACGGAGCGCGACATTCCCGCGCGCTGGCTTGCGGCCGGTACAACCGTACTCACGTTGGCAATGACCATCATCTATCACCGCTTCACAGGGAGCTGGGCGGCGGCGATCGTGGCCGGCGCAGTGATGGGCGTCACCGGATTTCTGCTCGCGGCCGTGGGCGGATACCTCGTAGGACTGGTCGGCAGCTCAAACCAGCCGCTCTCGGGCCTCACGCTGTCCGCGCTGGTGCTTGCAGCGCTCGTGATGCTCGCAGCGGGCGCTACGGGCGCAGCGGGCGTCGCGGCTGTGTTGGGTGTCGCATCCGTCGTTGCCTGCGCGTGCTCGGTTTCCGGCTCCCTCATCCAGGATTTGAAAGCCGGCTATCTGCTGGGCGGCACACCATGGAAAATGCAGGTCGCGGAGATCCTGGCCGTTGCGCTGCTGTCGCTATTTCTGATGCTGCCGATTGTGGCGTTGCACGAGGCCAACCTGGCCAGCGGCGGCATCGGCGGCCGCGCCCTGCCTGCTCCTCAAGCCGGATTGATGGCGCAGCTCGCGAAGGGAATCGTGGGCGGGCAGATGGCTTGGGGCCTCCTGGCTATCGGCGCCGCTTTCGGCGTAGCGCTAATCTGCTGCGGCGCCAAAGCGCCCATGCTCATTGCCGTCGGCATGTATCTGCCGTTCGATACCGTAGCTGCCATCTGGGCCGGCGGTTTGCTTAAGTGGATCGCCAACCGGGTTACTCGAAATTATTCAGCCGACGCGCAGGCCCGGGCCGAAGAGAAAGGCACGTTGCTCGCCTCGGGGTTAATCGCGGGCGAGGCGATTGTCGGAATCCTCCTCGCGGTCACGTTCCTTGCGGGCATCCCTTCCCTGACTAACTTACTTACAGGCCGCGGCGAGTTATCTTTCTTCGCGCACTGGGGCGGAAGGCTTTCGATTCTCGCGTTCGCGGCTTTAGCCTGGGTTTTGATATGGATTCCAGTCAGAGATTGAAAACTACGCCGGCGGTAACCTCGGTTTGCAGAAGCCTCCCGCTGGGCGCCTGCGGCGTGCTGAGAATATCCGGCTTGCCGCTGTTGTACTGCCGGATATCGAAGCGCAGACCCCAAATACCGGTCAACCGCACTTTCACGCCGCCGCCGTAATTAAAGCCGAACTTGGTCACCTGATTGCCGTAGTACACCGAAGTGCCTGGAGGAAAGAAGCTGCTGAACTGAACACCGCCGGTTACGAAAGGCCGTACCCGCGACCCTTCCGGCCTGGCATAAGCCAGAAAATCATACAGCCCGGAGTGGATTCCCATGCCCACATCAGAGCTCCCGGGAATTTTAATGTTGGTGTGCGCGTAACCATACCCGAACTCGTGTCCGAAGTAGCGATACGTGTTCAATGTCATTCGGAAAGCCAGGCGAAAACCGTCGCCCAGCGTAATTTGAGGATTGGTGGATAGCTCCGCGCCGCCCAGCCGGGACACGCCACCGCTTACCGAAAATTCGGCAACCTGACCAGAAGCTACGGACGCACAGGCGCTCAGTAGAAAAATGTATAGGGATTTCCGCATCATCATCGTCGTCTAAGTGTACACTGCAAACCTACTACAAAAGTTCGCGAGGCACATCACTTAGACGAATGAAGCAGAGAATTTGAATACACTAACTATACTTATCTCGGCAGGTAACTGAGCAAAAATGTATAGTTTCTCCGTCCACCGTCTTAGTTACCGAGGTGTCGACGGGAACGAAAGTTCCGCAGACCGGATCTTTGCGAAGCTCGCCTCCGGTGCGCACGTGAGGTTTCTCGCCGGACGGCCGCGTCACAGTGCGCATGGAGGCAAACAGACTCTTAAACAACGCGCGGGCAAACCAAAGCAGCAAAAGCGGGATAATCAGCCGGATTATCAGGAAGCGAATCATTTCCAAACTGCAACTTTCCGGCCCGTACGGAGCGCGCGGCACTCCCTGTCAAAGTCGGGCCGCTATTTCTTACCAGAACGAGGCTTCTTAGCCGCCTTCTGAGCATCCGGATTCTGGTATTTCGTATCGACGGCTCCCGACATTGAGGCCAGCATGCTCTTCGCCGACTCGGCAAACGGACCGTCCGGCTTCAACTGCAGATACTTTTCGAACGCCTCGCGCGTGCCCGGCACCGGGTTTACTTTTCCATCGGCACCTACCTGTGCTTTAGAAACCAGGTAGACACCGTACTGATATTGGGCGTCGGCGTAATTCGGATCAACATCGATGGCCTTCTTGAACGCCTGCCCGGCCGGCTCGGTCTGGCCCGTGTTCACAAGCACCGCGCCGAGATTGTAGTAGTAGCGCCCGGCATTGGTGGGGTCGAGCTCGGCCGCCTTCGTCAACTGCTGCTGCGCCTCGTCGAACTTCTTGGCTTTCGCGAGAGCCAGCGCGTAGTTATTGTGATAGCCAGCATCGTCCGGCTTGAGCTCGATGGCCTTCGCATATGCACCCAGTCCCTTGTTCGTCAGATCGTCGTGCTCTGCACCGGTCTTGGTTGCGGCCTGCCCCATATACGCTTCGGCAAGTTGGGCGAAGATCACGTGCTGAGTGGCATCCAACTGGCTGGCCTTCGTAAACGCCGCGATCGCCGGCTCATACTGCTTAGCCTTGAGCGCCTCGACGCCCTGGTTGAAGGCGTCGTTCAATTCCTTGTTTTTGGCCATGGCCTTCTCGCGCTCTTTCATGGCCTTTTCCAGCGCGGCCTTCTGCTCGGCGCTCATCCCGCGAGTCTGTTCTTGCGTGAGCTGGCCCGATTCGGCAGCCTGTTGCATTGCCTGCTGCCGCTGTTTGTTGGTCTGAAGATTGAAGCTGACCTCGGTGGGGTCGCCCAGCTTTGTGCGGACGCCGTTCACCATGTCGACGTCTTTGCCGTCGACTTCGAGAATCACCTTATAGGTGCCCAGCGGTAGCCCGGCGTGAAAATAGTGGCCCTTCTTATCGGTTTTAACCTTGTAATTCCCCTTGATATCCTGCCGCTCGATCTTTACCAATGCGCCCTTAAGCGGCTCGCCATTGTCCCCTTTGACATCTCCTTCCAGCGACGACGTCTGCGCAAATGAGGCAGCCGCGAGGAACAAGGCTCCTGCAGCTACAAAGGCGGTTCTGCGGAACTTCATAAATCCTCCAAGCATACTTGTAGCTTGTGTCAACTACAGTCTACTACAGCGGTGGAGGGACACACCAAAGAGTCAGCTCAGCCCGTACATCACAGCGGCATTGCCCCAGAAGATCTTCTCCACTTCCGAATCGGACAAGGCCAGATGAAGGCAGGCAAGCTTCAGGACGCGCAGCGATTCAAGGCCGACAAGGCTCGGACATATGGAAGCGTAGTCCGCGCGAAAATCAACATTTTCAGCGGAGAGCCAGAGGAACGAATCTCCCACCGCAACGCATCGGCCGCGCTGATGCGACACCGGAAAATCCGCGCCGTAGAGCAGGCGATCGACGCCGAACGTCCGGACGATCGCCTCATAGGCTCCACAATCGGTGACCGCGCTTGTGTCGCACCAAATGTTGTGCAAACCCCTGAGCGAGCCGATTCCTTCCACCGTGTGGTGCGGATTGAAGCCCCGCGCCGCGTGAGCCAGGATGAATCGTGCGTTCGGATACTTTTCCGCCCAGGCGCGGAGGACCTGCTGATTCAGCGGGTCCGCCATGGCGCGGGCGCGAACCATGTGGAGCGTGATGGAGAGGCCCTCCTCATGGGCGATGCGGACGTGCTCTTCGGGCAGATAGCTCGGTATCGCGGCCTCAAAGGTGGGCTTTTCACGGGCAAAAACGTGATAGCACTTAAGCCCCGCGAACCCGGAGCGGCGAACTTCGGAGCGGATCCACTCGGGATCCATTTCGGGAACGATCAGCATCTGGCTGCGGGAGTTCGGATCGCGCCGGGCTTCGGCGGCCACGAGCGCATTGTTGGCCTCCAGATCTACAACCGTGCTGGGCCATCCGAAGAACAGTCCGCTTACATGCCGCCCTGGAAGCATCGCCGCCATCTCTCGCTGAAAACACGCCAGGTCTGCCAATTCGGGGCCGCAGGCAACCGCGGCCGGAGGTGTCGAACGGAAATGTGCTCGCGAGTAAAGGTGCGCGTGGGAGTCGAAAATGCGTTCGGGAACGAAGGAGGCCAGCTCGCGCTCGAACAGCTCGCGGTCCGCATCCAGCATTTCCCAGTTCCGTGCGGCGTTTTGATTGACCATTTTTTTATAAGAGAGAGATCTCCAGCTTCGTTACCGACGCCGGAGGAAAACGATGCACAACAGTAGCTCCCCGCGGCGGAATTGTCTCTTCTTGCGGGTGAACGGCCTGCGGCGCCTCGAAGCTGTTGTGCGCGTGCACGTCGTTTGCCGCCAGCGTGACTGCCTGAATCGCATTCGGCATAGCGCCGCGGATTGCGATTTCCGCCTCTCGGGCGTGATCAAGAGCGGGGTTCGTCACCGTCAGCATGAGCCGTTTGCCGCCGAGCGATGCCGAGCCGCTGAGTCCGGGCAGGGTGGCTGCTCTTCCGTTCCTGGTATAGCTGACCGCCGGGGCCGAGAAGACGGCCCGGACGGCTTGCGCGCCCTGGTGGGCGGCGTACATATCAAACACGTGATACGTTGGCGTGACGCAGAACTTGTCTTCATGCGCCAGGAAGAGCGACTGCAAGCAGTTCACAAGCTGGGCAATGTTGGCCATCGCCACTTTCTCGGCGTGGCGATGAAATGTGTCGAGCGTCTGGCCTGCCAACACGGCGTCCCGCATCGTGTTCTGCTGGCCCAGAAGAGCTTCCGGGAACGGCTCGGTCCCCGGAGCGTACCACGAGCCCCACTCATCCACTACCAGCTTCACCCGGTGTTCCGGGTCGAACTCACCCATCGCATCCCAATGCGATTGAATCAGCGATTCCATCAACCCGGCCTGCCGCAGCAGCTCGTAATGCTCCCCGGCATCGAACTTCAAGGCATCGCTCATCACGCGCTCCGCGGCGCGCCCGCTTACGTTTCTGGAGTAGTGGTGGAGCGCCCATCCCCACATGCGGGGCAGTACCCGGCCCGCGTTCGCGAAGAACTTGCGCGTCCATTCGAGATTGCCGCTGTTTGGCCCGGATCCGATCAGAGCCAGCTTCAGCCCGTAGGTCGGAATCCACGCAGTAAATCGGCGGAACTCCGTAGCGTATTCCTCCGGCTCGAAATTGCCGCCGCATCCCCAGGATTCATTTCCCACACCCCAATAGCGCACATTCAGCGGCTCACGTTCGCCATCTGTCGCGCGTTGCGCGGCGAGCGTGCTGGTTCCTGCGGGCGAATTACAGTATTCCACCCAGCGCCAGAACTCTTGCGCGGCGAGACTACGAACATTGGCGGCGAAATACGGCTGAGCGCCTGCGAGCCTGCAGAACCGCACAAACTCGACGGTACCGAAGTGATTGGGATCGTATACCTGCGCCTGATCGCGGCGCGCCTCCTTGGGCCAGGCTTGCGAATCCACCCAGAAGTTCGTCCGCTTTGGGCGGCGGTCGTGAGCGCCGATGCCGTCTCGCCAATCATACTGGTCCGCGAAGCATCCGCCCGGCCAGCGGATCACGCTTGGCCTGGTCCTGGCCAATGCATCCACAAGCTGTTTGCGAATCCCTCCCGTGTTCGGAATTCGCGATTTCTCCCCAACCCAGATCCCGTCGTAAACAACGCCGCCAAGATGCTCGACAAAATGGCCATAGATCTCGGGAGCGATTCTGCCGATTGCCTCGTTTAGGAGAATCTCGATACGCGAGTCCGCTCCCTGCGCGCGCAGCCCGCCAGCAGCCGCGCCGGCCACATAAGCAGCGGTTGCTCTTTGCAGGAATTGACGTCGCGTACTCACGTTCAAGACTTGGCGGCTTTGACGGCGTGACCACCAAATTGCTGACGCATCGCTGCCAGCATTCGCGACGAGAAGGAATTATCCTGTCGCGAGCGGAACCGCATTTGCAGCGACAAGCTGATGATCGGCGCAGGCACGCTCAGGTTAATCGATTCCTCTACGGTCCAACGGCCTTCCCCGCTGTCCTCCACGTATGGCGCCAGTTGCTCCAGGCCCGGATCGGCCTCAAGTGCGCGGCCGGTCAATTCCAGCAGCCACGAACGGACCACGCTACCCTGCATCCATAAGTTGGCGATGCCGGCGAGGTCCAGCTCCGTGTACTGCGAAGACTTCATGATTTCAAATCCCTCGGCGTAGGCCTGCATGAGGCCGTACTCGATGCCGTTGTGCACCATTTTTACGAAATGGCCGGCGCCGATGGGCCCACAGTGCATGTAGCCGTCCGGCGGCGCGAGCGATTTCAGAATCGGCTCCAGCCGTTCGAAATCAACCCGATCGCCGCCCACCATCAGGCAATAGCCGATTTCGAGTCCCCAGATTCCGCCGCTGGTGCCGGCGTCCATATAGTGGATGCCTTTCGGCTTCAGAGCGCCGTAGCGGGCGATGTCGTCTGAGTAGCGGGAATTGCCGCCGTCGATCAGCAGGTCGCCAGGCGTCAGCAGCGGCACAAGCTGGTCGATCATATCCTGGGTCGCCTGCCCGGCCGGCACCATGATCCAGATAGCGCGCGGCATCGGAAGCTGCCGCACCAGGTCCTCGACGTCCTTGGCGCCGATAGCGCCGCTCGCCACGGCCCTTTGCACTTTGGCCTGATCGCGCGTATAGGCCACAACTTCGTGGCCGTCGCGGAGCAGCCGCTCCACCATGTTGCCTCCCATGCGGCCCAAACCGACCATTCCAATACGCATTGTTTCTCCTTGTAAAAGAACGAGTGTACCGCGCCGGCTGCTATCCTACTCTTCGGGCATTTAGAGTTTTCATGAGGCGGACAGAGCGGTAGTGGCAGAACATGATTCCCGGCGGGTGGTCATTGCCATCGACGGCCCGGCTGGAGCAGGCAAGAGCACGATTGCCCAGCGGCTGGCAAACCGGCTCGGCTTTACTTACATCGATTCGGGAGCGATGTACCGTGCGGTGGCACTGTGGGCCTTGCGCAGCGGCCTGGCGCCGAGCGACCGCCACCGAATGGAGCAACTGGCTGCGGCGGCGGCAATTGAACTCGCCCCCGGCAAGGTCGAGTTGAACGGCGAGGACGTGAGCCAGGCGATCCGCGCTCCGGAGGTCGGCGAGGCGGCTTCGCAAGTCGCCGCTATTCCCGGTGTGCGGCGCGCGCTGGTTGAAAAGCAGCGCGCCATTGGCGAGCGAGCGAGCGTGGTGATGGAAGGCCGCGACATTGGAACCGTGGTATTTCCGAATGCGGACGTAAAAATCTTTCTGGATGCCGATGCAACAGAGCGGACGCGGCGTCGGGCCCGCGACTATCAATCGCGAGGAAACACGATGACCGCCGAGGCGGTCGCCGAACACATCCGCAATCGCGATGAGCGCGACCGCGGCCGCCGCGCGTCACCGCTCACCCAGGCGCCCGATGCATTGTACGTAGATTCGACGGATCGCACCATCGAAGAGGTCGAAGAGGAAATTCTCAGGATCGTGCGCAAGCGTATTTCGAACGGCCGCGATTTTCGCTGAGGTCTGCCGGTGATCAAAGACCTGCTGGTAATGAAATTCGGCGGAACCAGTTTAGGTTCAGCGGAACGGATGCGGGCAGCCGCGGCGCTCTCGGCCGAGCAGAAGTCGCGCCGCCCGGTGTTGATTGTGGTCTCGGCAATGTCCAGGATCACGGACCTGCTGCTCGACACCATGCGGCACGCCGAAGCAGGTGATCGGGCCGGATTGGAAGCGAACGTCGCCAAGCTAAGAACGCGGCACGTGGAAGCCTGCCGCGAACTGCTTCCCCCCGAGCGGCACGCGGAAGCTCTCGACGGCATACAAGCGCTCATCGCGGAGTTCGAGCGAATCACCGGCGGCATGCTGATGCTGAACGAGCTTCCTCCGCGCTCGGTTGATGAGGCGGTCGCGATCGGGGAACGGCTTTCGGCGCTGCTCGTGTCGGCCTTCCTGGAATCGCAAGGAACGCCCGCGCGCGCGGTAAATGCCGCGGAGGTGGTTGTCACCGACGCCGTGTTCGGCAACGCCTCGCCGTTGATGAAGCCCACGCGGGCCAAGGCGCGCGAGAAGCTTGTTCCGCTACTGGAGTCGGGCGTTTTGCCTGTGGTCACGGGCTTCAATGGCGCCACGGCTGACGGGCGGCCTACCACCCTCGGACGCGGTGGGTCGGATTTTTCCGGCTCGATCCTCGCGGCCGCTCTCGATGCATCCGAACTATGGATTTGGACCGATGTCGATGGCATCATGACAGCCGACCCCCGCCTTGTGCCCAATGCGGCCGTGCTGGACGAAGTAACGTATGCCGAGGCCGCGGAACTGGCCTACAACGGAGCCAAGGTGCTGCACCCCCGCACGCTGGCCCCGCTGATTGAGAAGCGCATTCCGGTGTGGAGCAAGAACAGCTTTGCTCCGGAAAAGCCGGGCACGCGGATTGTGCCGTCGATCGGAGCAAGCAACGGGGCTCGGGCGGTGACGTCGCTTGCTCGAGTAGCGCTGATCTCGCTCGAGCCGCGTAGCCCGGAAATCAGCGGAGCGCACCTGATGGCGCGGGCGCTGGACGCGCTCGCCCGTTTCAATATCGAAGTGCTGGCGCTTTCAAGCTCCAGCTACCGCCAGAGCTTTTGCTTCCTGGTCCGTTCCGAGGAGCTGTCGAAATCCGTGCAGGCGCTGGAATCGGCGCTCGCGCTGGAGCTCGCGCACGGCTATGTCAAACCGATTCAGGTGGACGAGCATGTCGGGCTGCTGGCGGTGGTTGGTGAGGGAATGCAGGGAAAGCCGGGCCTCGCGGGGCGCATTTTCACCGCCATCTCACGTGAAAACGTCAACATCATCGCCATCGCCCAGGGCTCGAGCGAGCTGACGATTGCCATCGTGGTCCGCCGCGAGGGCCTGGAGAAGGCCGTCCGCGCCGTACACGCAGAATGCGGGATGGCGGGGGAAAGTTATTAGGTCGGGCTGAGGAACTTGCAAAGCGCCAGATAGCGCTCGCGCTATAATCAAAACACACCCATAGCACAGGAGATCTATGTTTGACCTGTTCCGCAGCCGAGATAAAGCCGTCCGTTATTTGCTCGGCGCGCTCCTCATGCTGGTCGCCCTCTCGATGGTGATCACGCTGGTCCCCGGGTTCGGCAGCAGCTCCGGCGCACAGGATCCAGTGGTAGCCGAAGTTGCCGGGCAGACCATCACGGTGCCCGAAGTCCAGCGGGCCATCCAGGCGGCCGCCCGGTCCCGCTCGGTTCCGCCCGAGATGATGCCGCACTACATTCCTCAATTAATCGAGCAGTTAATTACCGAGCGCGCCCTCGCTTATGAGGCCCGCCGCCTCGGCTATAAGATCTCCGAGGCCGATATCGCCGCCGCGATACAAGGCCTGATTCCAAACCTGTTTCAGGATGGCAAGTTCGTCGGCAAGGACGCATATGCGGCGGTTCTCGCGCAACAGAACCTGAGCATTCAGGACTTTGAGCGGGATCTGGGCCGGCAGCTCCTGGCGACGCGCCTTCGCAATGTCGCGCTAGAGGGATCGCTTGTCTCGCCACAAGAGATTGAGCAGGAGTTCAAAAAGCGTAATGAAAAAGCGCGAATCGAGTATGTGAAAGTATCGCCGGACCAGTTCCGGCAGCAGGTAAAAGTGACGCCCGAGGCGGTGCGGTCTTACTTTGAGGCGCACAAGGTCAGCTATCAGATTCCCGAAAAGCGCAATCTCGGCATCCTGCTGCTCGACCAGAACAAGCTGGAACAGTCGATTCAGCCGAGCGATGCGGATCTGGAGCGGATGTATAACCGGGACAAGGACCGTTTTCGCACGCCGGAGCGCGTGAAGGTGCGGCACATCCTCTTGAAGACGACCGGGCTCTCCAAAGAACAGGAGGCCGCGGTGAAAACGAAGGCCGAAAACCTTCTGAAGCAGGTGAAATCGGGCGCGGATTTTGCCGAGCTGGCGAAGAAAAACTCCGAAGACACCGGCTCAGCAAGCAATGGAGGCGCGCTACCGGACTGGGTGGTGCGCGGCCAGACGGTGCCCGAATTCGAAAAGGTGGCCTTCAGTTTGAAGCCGGGTCAGACCAGCGATCTCGTAAAAACGCAATACGGCTATCACATCATTCAGGTCCTGGCCAAAGAAGAAGCGCATCTGAAGCCGTTTCAGGAGGCCAAAGCCGAGCTGGCCGCCGATTACAAGAAACAGCGCGTCAATGACCTGCTGCAAAGCGCCGCGGATAAAGCTCAAGCCGCCTTGTCCAAAAATCCTCAACATCCGGAGCAGGTAGCGGCCGAGTTGAACATGCAATATGTCAAAGCCGAGAATGTGGCGCCAGGACAGGTGATCGAAGGCGTGGGAACAAGCCGGGACTTCGATTCCTCCATAGCAGGATTGCGCAAAGGGGAGGTCTCGCAGCCGGTCATGCTGCCCGGAAATAAGCTCGCGCTCGCTGTCGTTCTGGATATCCTGCCTGCGCATCCGGCAAAGCTGGAAGAAGTCGAGGAGCAGGTGCGTACGGCGCTTGTCAACGAGCGTGCGGAGAAGTTAGCCTCCGCCAAAGTTGAGGAGCTGTACAAAAAGGCGAAGGCCAGCGGCGACCTCGCCGCAGCCGCCAAATCCCTCGGCCTTGCCTTGAAGACGTCGAGTGATTTCACGCACCAGGGCGCCGTGGAAGGTTTGGGATCGGCGGCATATGTCGCGCAGGCCTTCACCGATCCGGCCGGTACGATTTTCGGTCCGATTAGCCTGCCCGATGCCAAAGCCGTGGGCAAGGTGCTGGCTCATGTTCCTGCCGATATGAGTCAGTTTGCATCCCAGCGCGACTCGATACGCGACGAGCTCAAGAGCCGCCAGGCGCGGATGCGGAATTCGCTTTTCGAAGACGGTCTCCGGCAGGCTCTCACTCGCGAGGGAAAAATCAAGATCCATCAGGACGTGCTGAATCGGCTCGTAGCCAACTACCGCGGTTGAGCGGATGATTCACAACCTGATCGAGTTTCTCCGTACTCTCACCACACCCGAGCGTCTCATCGCGCTTCTGAGCACCGTTTTTGGAGGCTGGCTCGGCTACCTGCTGCTGTTCGGCATTGTCTTTGCCGAGACCGGGCTCCTGGTCGGTTTTTTCCTGCCAGGCGATTCTCTGCTGTTCACAGTTGGCGTGGTGGCTGGAGCCGGCGAGCTGAACATCGTGCTCATCAATCTCGTGCTGATGATAGCGGCAATCGCGGGCGATACGGTCGGCTACCTTTTGGGCCGCAAAGCAGGGCCGCACATCTTCAATCGCCCGGACTCGCGCTTCTTCCGCCGCGAGCATTTGCTGAGAACCAAGGAGTTTTACGATCGCTACGGCGGCAAAACGATCATCTACGCACGGTTTATCCCCATCATTCGAACATTTGCGCCCTTCGTGGCCGGTGTGGCGGAAATGAACTACTTTCGGTTCATTTCCTTCAACGTGTTTGGCGGGATCGGCTGGGTGTTTCTGATGACGATGCTCGGCTACACCTTAGGAAATGTGCCGTTCGTGCGGCGCTACTTCGATAAGGTGATTCTGCTGATTATTGTCGTCTCTCTGCTGCCGGCCGTGCTCGAAGCCTGGAAGAGCCGGCGCCGCGCGGTCAAAGTCCCGGATTGAAGGCCGGGGCGTGACCGCGCTTTGATCCGGCGATCACCAATCGGCACAGCCGAACCGCTACCGAAGACGAAACGCGGAGTCGATTCGTTCCTCGACTGGCGGCGCGAATTCCTCGGCCAAAGAAAGATCCAGCACTCGGACGCGCTGGCCTTCCCGCAGCTCCTGCAGGCGCACTTCTCGCCCACACGGAAACCGCACGGCATCTCTATAGCTGTTCGGGCTCGCCGTAATTTGCGTGAATATCACCTCTTCACAGGGGCCGACGTTAAGCTCGTGTTGGAACCGTACCGGTATGTCCTGCAACAGTAATCGCGCGCCCGGCGGAATGCACACGGCCGGCACCGGTTCGACCTTGGGCGGATTGAAGAAATTCTTCAAGGCCGCCCAGAAGCCCTGGGCCTGAGGCCGCCCCGGCGAGGCAACGCGCCGAAGATCCGCGGGCGAAGCCATGCCGATCGAACCGGTCGGAAACCGGTGAGCTACCAGGTCTTCACCCTCCCTAGCAAGGCGGTTGGGGACCGCCATCAATGAGTAGTCGCACATGCTTGTTCGTGTCCTTCCTTTCGTTCTGTTATCCCTTGGGAGACGGCAGCCCGTCTCCCGCTTCTCCTCAGGCGGTTCGGGTCGCTTCCGTATTTACGCGGGACTCGGCAATCGCCGTCAGTTTCTTGTCGGTTTCTCCTTCCTCATTCAGAGTTTCCTGCAACAGATTAGCGTCCTCTTGGAAGCCGAGCTGCCGCGCATAGGTTCGGACCGTACCGTACGCGGCGATCTCATAATGCTCGACGCGCTGCGCCGCAGCTATCAGAGCCGCATCCTTTACTGACTCGGGGGCGTTGATGTCCATCATGTTCTTCCCCTCGCCAATAATTCCTTCCATGCCTTCACAGCTTCTGCCCTTGGGGGACTCGTTGAGCCGGCCGAAGATCCTCTCCAGCCTTTCCACGTGATGGCGAGTCTGTTCGAGGTGCTGCTGGAAAGCGCTGCGCAGCTCCGTCGCGCTGGCAGCTTCAGCCATGTCCGGCAGAGCTTTCAGGATTTGATTCTCAGCGTGAAATAAGTCTTTTAATTCAGTTACATACAATTCGTGAAGCGACTTAACTTTCATGCTCGTCCTCCCTACTTCGAGTGTGAGTTTCCATTGGAGGAAAAGACAAGATCGCTCACGCACACTCCAGTTCTATTGAGAACCGAATTTATGCCGGAGTCTGTGCCGAAGCTTACATTCCGCGTAGAGGCCCGATACTGGAGAGGACTGCTAAGATGACAGGAATGGCTCCAGAGCAGGCTAAACCGGAAGAGGACGGGCCGATCATCGCTCCAGAGGTTCTTCCAGCGGAAGGACAAGCCGAAGCTTGGCGGAGGGTTTTGTTGGCTCGTCATCCTAAGCGCCCCCATGCGCTGGACTACATCGAGCGGTTGGTGTCGGACTTCGAAGAGATTCATGGTGACCGGGCATTTGGCGACGACCCCGCGATCGTCTGCGGATTCGGCCTTTTCGAAGGAAAGCCGATTCTGGTGGCCGCCGCGCAAAAGGGCCGGGACACCAAGCAGAAGTTGTACCGGAACTTTGGCATGCCGAAACCGGAGGGCTACCGCAAGGCGCTTCGGGCAATGGAGTTGGCGGCCAAATATGGCCGTCCGATTCTGACGCTGCTGGACACGCCGGGGGCCTATCCGGGCATTGATGCCGAAGAGCGCGGCCAGGCTGAAGCGATCGCGCGTAACCTGCGCGAGATGGCCCGGCTGGGCTCGCCCGTGATCTCGATCTGCATCGGCGAGGGTGGAAGCGGTGGCGCCTTGGCGCTTGGAGTGGGCAACCGCGTGCTAATGCTGGAGAACTCCATCTATAGCGTGATTTCGCCGGAGAGCTGCGCCGCCATCATCTGGCGCGATTCGAGCAAGGCGGAGCAGGCCGCTGTCGCTTTGAAGCTCACAGCGGAGGACATGCAGCGCTTCGGTCTAATTGACGGGATTATCCCGGAGCCGATGGGCGGCGCTCACGAGGATTATGATCTGGCCGCCGAGTTGGTGCGGCAGCGGCTTCGTACCGAGTTGGAACAGCTTTCTGTGCTCAGCCGCGAAGAGCTGATCCGGCAGCGCTACGACAAGTTCCGCGCCATGGGAAATTTCTTCGCGTGAGAAAAACCGTTCTGCTCGGAGTCGTGTTCCTCGCAGTGATCGTGGCGCTCGTGATTTACACCAGCATGGGCACACGCCGTTATCGATGCGAAGTGTGCATGTCGTACCAGGGCCGCACGGCCTGCCGGACCGTTGTCGCCGCCACACGGGAGCAAGCCGAACGATCTGCAATTGAAAATGCGTGTGCCCAAATCGCTTCCGGCGTTACAGACTCCAGCCAGTGCGCGAGCACACCTCCGGACCGGATCCGCTGGCTTGCACCTTGAGCCTGTTGCCCGGACGGGCAGACCTGAACACGCGTGCCCACTGGTAAAATGATAAGTCGAACTGATTGAACTTATTCAGGGTGAGTTCCGTCTAAGCAGAGGAAGCGGGAGTGTGTGCACGTGAAGCGCAAGTGGAAGGTCCTGGTCTTTGTGATCGCGATAGCGGTCCTTGGGGCTGGAATTTATGCCAGCACCGTGTACAGCCGCCGGGGCATCGTGGCTGTGCAAACGGGAACTGTTGTCCGCCAGGATCTCACAAGCGTTGTAACCGCTTCGGGTGAGATCAAGCCTCGGAACTACATCAACATCGGGGCCAACGCGCAAGGCTTGATCACGGACATTCTGGTCAAAGAAGGGGATCGCGTAAAAAAGGGACAACTGCTGGCCCGTTTGGAGTCGGTACAGCCGGAGGCTGACGTGGAGGCGCAGCGAGCCGCGCTAAGCTCGGCCGAGGCCGATTCGGCGGCTTCCGAGGCGGCCCTCAATGCAGCCGACGACAATCTCAGAAGCCTGGAGGCAACATTGGATCGTGCCAAGGCCGATCTGGAGCGGACACGACTCGATTATGAACGTGGGGCCGCGCTTTTCAAGGCTCAGTTGATCGCCAGGCAGGATTACGATACCCGGAAAGCCGCCTGGGCCGCTCAGGAAGCTGCTGTGCGGGAAGCCCAGGCCAGGCTGGTGCAGGCCCGGGCGCAGCGCGCGCAAACGGCCGCCCAGCTTTCGAGCGCGCAGCGGCGCATCGCGCAGATGCGCGCGACTCTCACGCGGTTTCGCGACGTCCTCCTGAAGCACAATTCCTACGCTCCCCTGGACGGTGTAGTAACCAACCTCCCCGTGCGCATCGGGGAAACGGTCGTGCCCGGCATCCAGAACTCTGCGGCAAGCACAATTATGACCATCGCCGATATGTCGCTGATTACGGCTGAGGTCAAAGTGGACGAGACGGACATCGTGAGTGTGAAGATGGACCAGGTGGCTGAAATTTCCATCGACGCCATACCCAACCGCACCTTTAAAGGCCACGTGATCGAAATCGGCAACACCGCAATCATCCGTTCCACCGGCGTGGCTGCCTCGCAGAGCGCGATTTCGAGCCAGGAGGCGAAGGATTTCAAGGTCGTAATTGCGTTGGATAATCCGCCCGACGAGATTCGTCCCGGTTTGTCCTGCACCGCGAAAGTTACGACCGCAACGCGGAAAAAGGTTTTAACCATCCCGATCCAGGCACTAACAGTCCGGCAGAAAGGCGACTTGGAACGTAGGCCGGCCAACAACACCGGCCCTATGGCCGCCACTCGCCCCGACCCGGCAGCCGAAAAGGCCCGCAAGGAAGAGGTGCAGGGTGTCTTCGTGGTCTCCGGCGGAAAAGCGATATTTCGCAAAGTCGAAACCGGAATTACGGGCGCCACCGATATCGAGGTCACCAGCGGATTGCGGGAGGGCGAAGAGATCGTCACCGGTACTTACCAGGTCATTCGGACACTGCGAAATGAAGCCCAGGTGAAGGTGGATAATAGGAATCCGGCCCAGAAAGCATAGCGGGCCAGCGAGGCACTAGAGGCATGGCAGAAGCGGTTGCAGAAAAGTTGGCGGTCGAACGAGGTGAGCAGCTCAGGCGTGATGGGATTGTCATCCGCACGTATGATTTGTGGAAGACATACATCATGGGCGACCAGGAGATCCATGCTGTAAGCGGCGTGGACATTGAGATCCGCCGTGGCGAGTATGTCGCCATTATGGGACCTTCGGGCTCCGGAAAATCGACCCTGATGAATCTCATCGGCTGCCTGGATACGCCGACGCGGGGACAATATTACATCAATGGACGGCTGGTCAGCGATATGAGCGACGACGAGCTGGCCCGTATCCGGAACAAGGAGATCGGCTTCGTATTTCAGACCTTCAATCTTCTGCCGCGCGCCACTTCCCTGCACAACGTGGAGCTGCCGCTTATCTACAGCGGAACTCCGGCTGACGCGCGCCTCGAACGAGCTAAAGCCGCGCTCCGGCAAGTCGACCTGGAAAAGCGGATGTACCACAAGCCGAATGAATTATCCGGCGGACAACGCCAAAGAGTGGCGATTGCGCGGGCTTTGGTCAATAACCCGTCCATTCTGCTCGCGGATGAGCCAACCGGAAATCTGGACACTGCAACCGGCAACGAAATCATGGCGCTGTTCGAGCGCTTACACCAGCAGGGCAATACCATCGTCCTTGTCACTCACGAGCACGATATCGCGATGCACGCGCATCGAATCATTCATGTGCGGGACGGCAAAGTTGAAAAGGACGAGCAAATCAAGTAGGCCCTACAGTTCCGCAGTCAGCCGCCAGATTCCAGACCTGACGGCTGACTGCCGCGACAGCTATTGTTGCTTGGCTACGCCGCTGCCCAAAACGTCGGAGCCGCTCAAGACGAAATCGATTTCTACCGCTGCACCGGATTGGAGACCGCCCGTAGCCGCCGGTCTGCTATTAACCAGAACAAACTGAATCGTACGGCTCTGGTTATTAGGAGCCGACAGCGTTGCCGTTCCCGTGCAATCGGAATTTACCGCATACGTTCCGCTCAGTTGCAAGCCCACAAGGGGCGAAGAAGAACCCACCGGATCAAGCACGATCTGGCCCGAACCATTGGATACCATGCGGCCCAGCAAAGAAAGGAGCGCTGGTGAACCGCTGATCCCCGAAGCTCCGCTCCCTACCAGCCCAAAAGATCCATTCAGGTTGGTATTCGTGCAACCTGTAAACTGCACCGTGCGTTTCAAAATGACGGTCGTGCCGGTGGGCGATGTTTCGGCCGCGTTTGGACTCGCGGCTGCCGCGTTCTCGGTCGGAGTAACGACTGTGCCGCTCTGGGTTGTGCTCGGATTCAAACTACCGGATTGTACAAGGTCGATCTCGTTGCCTCCGTCGAGCAAAACGCCTTCGAAGCTGGCGCTGGCCGCGCTCTGTCCCGCGGTTGTTGCGCCTGTACTCGAGGCTGAGCTTGTAGCAAAGGCGTCATTGAGCTTCACGGAAATGCTGCAATCCTGATTGAGCTGATAGGTGCCCACAGGTGTGTTCAGCAGACCCGCCGTAGAAGACGCGATTACATTCCCTGCATTATCGAATCCCAACACGCCTACAGTAAAAAACGGGGAACTGCTATTGGCATTCTGAATCAGCGTACTCAAAGCAGCCGTTCCCGCCGTGCCGGGAGGCGTGATCGCAACTCCGGGAAACAGCGGCCTAGAGCCAACAAATCCATAATTCCCGATCACCTCATTCCCGTTACAACTGCGCGCATACGTTGGCATGGCCGTTGCAGCCAGGCCGATTATCGCGCCTAATACCAGAACCGAATTTTTCGTTTGCTTCATGCTTGGTGTCCTCCGCTGGATTCGGCGGCGAGCGCACCTGGCAACTCGCGCACCGAATCTGATTCTGAGGCACCGTCCGGCAGGAAATCTGTGGAAATAGGCTCGAACAGGAATCGGGATTGTAATTTGGTGAACAGCCAGTCGAGGACAGCTAGGGCGTCTCGTACTGGGTTAGGAGTGGTACCTTCAACGGTACCTCAAACGTCGAGGTTCTTCACCTCTAGTGCGTTCTCCTCGATAAATTTTCGGCGGCTCTCGACATCCTCTCCCATCAGCGTAGAGAAGATTTCCTCACTCTCTACGGCATCTTCGAGGCGCACTTGCAACAACGTGCGCTTTTCCGGGTTCATGGTCGTTTCCGCCAACTGCTCCGCGTTCATCTCGCCCAAACCTTTGTAGCGCTGCACCGAGGCATCCCGCTTTCCCTCGTTTTTGACATAGTTGAGCAGATCAGCCCAATTGCTCCGGGTTTCCCGGTGCTCGTTTCGGATCACCACGAAGGGTGGATCATTGTGGCGCGCGATCTGTTTCGCCAGCGCCCGAAAGCGGCGATATTCCGGCTGCGAAGCCAGGTTGAGATCGATCCTACGCTCGGCATTCGTCGAATCCAGGAAGGTCACCATCCATGCCGAGTGCTCCTCATCAGCCTTGAGCTCACCGCGGATCTCAGAAGAGCGCAATACCTCGAGCACGCGCTCGATATTAGCCCTGTCCTGAAAATCGGCTTTGTAGTCGACGCGCAGCTCGATATTCGAAAGCGCCTCTACGACGCGGGCATCCCGCAGCTTCCGCTCGACTTTGTGGAAGATCTGCTCGTATTCGTCGAGACCTAGCAGGAACGCGCGCAGTTCTCCACCTTCAAGCCGGGCTTTCGGGCCGGCGCCGTTCGGGTGAATCTCGAGTGCCAGATTCTCCGTCGCGCGCCGCATGATCTCGCGCGTAAACTCTTTTTCATCTTTGATGTATTTCTCGTTCTTGCCCTTCTTAATCCGATATAGCGGCGGTTGCGCGATGAAAACACGTCCGCGGCTGATCAGCTCGTTCATGTGGCGGAAAAAGAACGTGAGCAGCAGCGTGCGGATATGCGAGCCGTCCACGTCCGCGTCCGTCATGATGATGATCTTGCCGTATCGTAACTTGGCGGCGTCGAAATCGTCCGTGCCGATGCCTGTACCTAGCGCCGTGATCATGGCGCGAATCTCCTCATGGCTAAGCATCTTGTCGTAGCGGGCTTTTTCGACATTCAGGATTTTGCCTTTGAGCGGCAGAATAGCCTGATAGCGACGATCGCGCCCCTGCTTAGCCGTACCGCCGGCCGATTCGCCCTCCACCAGGAACAGCTCACAGCGCTCCGGATCCTTCTCCTGGCAGTCCGCCAGTTTTCCCGGCAAGCCTCCGGAGTCGAGCGCGCCCTTACGCCGGGTCAAGTCGCGGGCTTTACGCGCTGCCTCGCGCGCTCTCGCCGCTTCGATGGCTTTACCCACGATGCGGCGCATCACGGCCGGGTTCTTATCGAAGTACTCACCCAGCTTATCATTTACAAACTGAACCATCTGGCCTTGGATATCGCTGTTCAGCTTTCCCTTGGTCTGCCCTTCGAATTGCGGCTGCGGCAACTTGACACTCACCACCGCCGTGAGGCCTTCGCGGACATCGTCTCCTGTAAGGTTCTCTTTGACATCCTTAAACAGACCTGCCTGCTGGCCGCAGGCATTGATGGTTCGCGTGAGCCCGCTGCGGAAACCGGCCAGATGCGTTCCGCCATCAACCGTATTGATGTTGTTGGCGAAACTGAAGATGTTTTCCGAATACCCGTCGTTGTACTGCAGCGCTACTTCCATGCTCAGCATGCCGCCGTTGGGAAGTTCCTTTTCGGTTTCAAAGTGAATCGGCTTATCATGCAGAACCGTTTTGCCACGATTCAGATGCTTAATGAACTCCGCGACACCACCGGTATACAGAAACTCATGCCGTTTGGGCGGGTCCACTCGCTCGTCGGTCAACGTAATCGTCAGCCCCTTGTTAAGAAAAGCCAACTCACGGAGACGCTGTGAAAGCGTATCGTAGTTGAACGTCGTCACATCCATGATCGAGGGATCGGGTTTAAAGGTGACTCGCGTGCCCGTGCGCCTGCCGGCTTTCCCGGTTTGCGCCAAAGGCGCCTTCGGGTGTCCGTAGGCGTACTCCTGCTGCCAGGTAAATCCATCACGCCAGATCTCCAGCTCCAGGCGTTCGGACAGCGCATTGACGCAGCTCACTCCGACGCCATGCAGACCGCCTGAAACCTTATAGCTCTTTGAATCGAACTTGCCCCCGGCGTGCAGCTTGGTCATTACGACTTGCGCCGCAGATACACCTTCATCGGGATGGAGGTCGACCGGAATGCCGCGGCCGTCATCGAGAACCGTAATCGAATTGTCGATGTGGATTGTGACGTCGATCTTTTTGCAGTACCCGGCGAGAGCTTCGTCCACCGAGTTGTCCACCACCTCGTATACCAGGTGATGCAGCCCCATCTCTCCGGTAGACCCTATGTACATGGCTGGCCGTAGGCGAACGGCCTCCAAGCCCTCTAATACTTTGATGCTGCTCGAATCGTAGATTTCTACTGGGCTGCTGTTCACATCATTTGCCATAAAAAACCTTTACCTCCGCTGACCGCAGGCCCGGGCGTCAAATCCGCATGGGCATGACGACATACCGGTAGTGATCCGGCAGATCTCCGCCGGCCGGCCGCATTTCGCCGGCGCTCTTCTGATCTTTCAGCTCGAAGGACACCTGATCCTGTGAAACCGCCCTCAGGAAGTCCAGCAGGTATTGAGCATTGAACCCGATCTCCATATCGGGGCCCTCATACTGGCCTGGCACACTCTCCTCGCTCTCGCCCGTTTCGACTGACGATGAAAATACCTTGACTTCCCCTGTTGTAAACTGAACCCGAATGGCCCGTGAGCGCTCATCGGCGAACTGAGAAACCCGCTCGATTGCTGCTCGAATCTCGTCCCGATTCAGCATCACCTGGTGAGAGCTGTCCTTGGGCAGCACACGCTCATAGTCGGGAAAGTTGCCGGTCAGCTTGCGCGTAATCAGAAGCCGATCTCCGAATTGAAAGAACAGATGGTTGTCATCACCCGTCACCACTGCCCAGCCCTCGGGCGCGCTTTCACCGGCAAGTTTAAGAATTTCAGCCAACGCTTTCTTCGGCACCAGGGCGCGGAAAGGCGCGCTCGAACGGGCGCCTTCCGGAGTGCCCTCCACGAACGCGAGCCGATGCCCATCTGTGGCGACCATCGTGACTCCGTCCGGCTTCATCAGCAGCAGCGCGCCGTTGAGTGTGAAGCGCGATTCTTCGAGCGAAATAGCGAACATGGTGCGCCCGATCATCGACGCCAGCGCCCGCACCGGAATTTGAGCGATCGGGGCTGGCATCTCCGGTAGCTCCGGGAAGCTCTCCCTGGACATGCCGGCGATCCGGGTGCGCGAACGCCCGCAAGTCAGGCTGGCCCAATGATTCTCCAGAAATTTGACGTTCAGATCCGCATCGGGCAGAAGACGAACATAGTCGAGAAATTTGCGCGCGGGAATTGTTCCCGAGCCTGTCTTGATCACCCGCGCCGGACACGAGCACCGGATTCCCAGCTCCAGATCTGTCGCTGTCAGAGTGACCCGATCACCCGCAGCCTCAAGCAGTACATTCGAAAGGATCGGAATCGTGGTTTTCTTCTCCACCACGCCTTGAGAAAGGCTCAGTTCTCGAACCAGGTCTGCTTTGCTAACAGTGAATTCCATCGGGCCAAAGCTCCTCTTTCCGTGGCTTTTAAATGAACCTGATAGAAACCAGATTCATGGGGCCTGTGAAAATGTTGAAGATTATCTAAACTATACTAAATTATACCACTTTTGGCTTCCGCACGCTGAGGATTCAGGACGCAAGAGCGTATGAAACCAGAGCGCCTACGGGATTTTCCACTATTTTCTGCAGCGGGCTTAAACCCCCATCCGTGGAAATCTCGATAACATCATTGCAATGAATCTATTAAGCTGTGGATGATCCTGTTCAGATCGGGGTCAGACTTACGCAGGTTCTCGATCTTGTTGACCGAGTGCAAAACGGTGGTGTGATGCTTGCCCCCGAAGGCCCGTCCGATCTCGGGCAGGGAGGCTGCCGTCAGTTCCTTGACCAGGTACATGGCCACCTGCCTCGGATAGACGATTGCCTTCGTGTTGCTCTTTTCCTTGAGCTGACTCTGGCGAATTCCGAACTTTTCCGCTACGGCTTTCTGGATCGAGTCTATGGTGACCTTGCGTTCTTGGGCGTGCACCAGGTGCCGGAGGGTTTGCTGCGCCATTTCGAGCGTGATTGAAGTGCCGGTGAGTGACGAATAGGCGATCAGTTTGATCAGTGCGCCCTCGAGCTCACGGACGTTGGATTTCGTCTTCGTGGCCATAAAGGTGCGAACATCCTCCGGCAGACGCACGCCTTCGGCCTCGGCCTTCTTATCGAGAATGGCCATCTTGGTTTCCAAATCCGGAGGTTGAATGTCGGCCATCAGTCCCCATTCAAAGCGGGAGCGCAGCCGCTCGAGCAAACCTGGGATGTCTTTCGGAGGCGAGTCGCTCGAAATAACGATCTGCTTCTGATGATCATGCAGCTCGTTGAATGTGTGGAAGAACTCTTCCTGCGTGCGGTCCTTGTTCCCGATCAACTGGATGTCATCCACCAGCAGCACATCCGCAGACCGGTATCGCTGGTGGAACTGCGGCAGGCGGTCCAGCCGGATGCAGGTGATCATCTCGTTCATGAACCGCTCGCTCGAAGTATAGATCACGCGCATACCGAGGTGATGGTCCATCAGGGCGCGGCCGATTGCATGCATCAGATGTGTCTTGCCCATCCCGACGCCGCCATAGATGAACAGCGGGTTGTAGCTGCGGGCCGGGTTGGTAGCGACAGACCGGGCAGCGGCGTGCGCGAACTGATTGCAGGCGCCCACGACAAAGCTGTCAAAAGTGAACTTGGGATTGAGCTGATTGGCAGCCCCATCTAACTCATTGGCGTCCACGGCTCGAAGATTCTGGTCCTGCGTGCCGCGGGGAGGCAGGACGTCGTAGGACAGTTGAGTAATACCCGGGTTGAGTTTCTTGAGGATTGCCTGTACGTATTCTGCGTACTCGGTTTCCATCCAGGTCTTGGTGGCCTGGTCCGGTACCCAGACGTGCATCGTACCCGCTTCGATGCCGGCAAAGCTCGTGCGGCCGGCCCAATTCTCAAAGCTTTCAGGACTCAGCAGCACTTGGAGCTGCGCCTTCACTTCATCCCACGGAGTCATGGATCAAGTTCACAACAGGAGCACACTTCGGCATGGCAGCACCAGACGTTGGGGAGGATCGCAGCTCAATATAAAAAAGAACCGCTAGCGAGGATCGCCGTTACCGGTATGCCACTATCACCGCCGAGACTGTAGTCTAGCATAAACCTGTCTCAATCGACGCCAGAAATCTCGCCTGCAAAACCACTGCACAGGCGATGCGGTACCAGTGCTGCAATGACAAATTTCAGAGCGCCACACAGTATTGCCGATCACCAATACCTTATTACGGAATCACCGGCAGGATCAGAGCGGAGGGGTGTTGCGTGTCGTGATAGATCTTTTGCGAAGCTTTCACCATGCGCGTAGAACCCAGGATCGCTTCGCCCGTGTTCAGATTGCGATCGAATCGCGGAAAATTGCTGCTCGAGATATAAAGCCGGATGCGGTGGCCGGCCTTGAACACGTTACTCGTCGCCCAAAGATCGATCGTAAATTCATATACGCGGCCCGGCTCAAGAAGTTCGACGCGGGCTGTGGAGTTGCGATATCGGCCCCGAACAATGCCATCGGTAAGCAACCGCGCGTAGCCGGACGGCTCTACATCGGCCAGCAAGGCTGTGAAATCGGTATCCATGGCCGATGTAGACGCATAAAGGCGAGCGCGGATAAAACCGGTTACTTCTAGATCTGAGTTCAGCGGCGGTGTCGAGAAGATCAGTACGTCGGAGCGCTGCTCGTTAGGGCGCTGATCCGCAGGTCCGGGTGGAAACGCCGCGGAGCAACAGAGGCGTCCGCCAATTGTCGGCACGGGGTTCGCCGGATCGTATTGGTAGCTCTCCGGGGCCTCGTCGCCCGGCTTGCTCACGCTCAGCGCGTTCTTGTGCAGATAGTATTCGGTATAGCGGGTGCGCGCCAAGGGGAACTCCTGCTCATCCCGCCATTCATTCCGGCCCATGACGAAGATGCGCACGGGCGCCCCGGTTGCATATTCGTTTTTCGTGCCCTTCAGCGCGTAGTCGAACCAGCGCAGGGTAGAGGCCGCCTCATCGCGAACAGCGGATTTTCCAAAGACGACGTCGCCAATCTTACCTTCCGGAGATGTTGGAGCGTGAGCCCACGGGCCTACGATCAGGCGCTGATCCGCACGGGCGGGCGAGGATTTCCGCATGCCTATGAAATTACCGATCGAGCCTTTCAGGAAGATATCGTGCCATCCTCCGGCATGCAGAGCCTTGATGTTCATCTCCGCATAGTGGTCTGAGATTTTCCAGGGCTTCCAATACTCATCGTCCCGTTCGTGCGTGACCCAATCGTGGAAGTAAGGCGCCACATCGGCGGGCGAAGGCAGGTTCAGCATTTGATATTGCTCGACCGGCAGGCGGCTGACCCACAGCTTGGGCGTGCTGCGGGCCGCAGCCTGGCGGCGCAGCGTGTCCGTCGCCAGTCCGCTTGACCAACTGCTGGCGAACCACTGCATCAGCGCGCCGCTTTGATACGTCCATCCGTCATAGTATTCCGACGCGGTGACATATGGGTGGATTGCCACCAGGTGAGGAGGATGCGCGATCACCGTCAGCATCTGCGTGGCGCCCACATACGAGCCGCCGAACATTCCAACTTTCCCGTTCGACTGCGGAAGCGCGGCGGCCCACTCGACCGTGTCATAGCCGTCCTGGCTTTCGTACCGGAAAGGATAGAACTCGCCTTGAGAGTCGAAGCGGCCTCGCGTATCCTGCACGACCACGACATAGCCATGCTCGGCGAGCGAAAAAGCCAAGCCGCCACCGCCGGCACGGTTATAGGGAGTTCTCTGGACGAGCACGGGAAACCGGCCCTCAGCCTTCGGCCGGTATATGTCGGCGACGAGCGTCGTGCCATCCCGCATCCGAACAGGAACGGCAGGATCAATAGTCACCGCATACGTTTGTCCGAATCCAGTACAGACGGTAGAGAAAACGAGAACGAGCCATATGAGCGGAGCGCGCATGGGTATCAGTCTATCTGATCACTTGCTCTTCATCCGTGCTTCCCGGATAACCTAAGAAGAGAGGAGTATAGAGGGAGTTTACAGGTGGCCATACTGGTTGGGGTTCCGGCCGAGACGTATCCGGGAGAGCGGCGGGTCGCCATGACGCCGCGTGCCATGGACATGCTGGCCAAAAGCGGTTTGGAGATTCTGGTTGAGCGGGGTGCGGGAGCGGAAGCCGGCTTCCCCGACTCCGAATATGAAGAGAAAGGCGCGCGGATCATAGCCGACCGCGATGAGCTATTCCGCGCCAGCAACATTATTTTGCATGTACGAATGGCCGGTGCGAATCCGGCGGCGGGGCGGGCGGACCTGCCGCGATATCGCCGCGGACAGACGGTTATCGGCTTTGGAGAGCCGCTTAGCGGCGCGGCCGAATATGCCGACCTCGCCGAGTGCGGGCTGAACTGCTTTGCCATGGAGCTGATCCCGCGCATTACCCGCGCCCAGAGCATGGATGCGCTATCGTCGATGGCTACGGTAGCGGGCTACAAGGCGGTGCTTCTGGCTGCGAACGAGCTGCCGCGCATGTTTCCCATGCTGATGACGGCGGCGGGAACGATTACGCCGGCGCGCGTATTTGTCTTAGGAGCCGGGGTGGCCGGGCTGCAGGCTATCGCTACCGCGCGGCGGCTGGGCGCTATGGTCAGCGCGTACGACATCCGGCCGGCGGTTCGGGAGCAGGTCGAGAGTCTTAGCGCCAAGTTTGTTTTCATCGAATTGGAGGCCGGCGAAAGCGAAGACCGCGGAGGATACGCTAAAGCGCTCGGCGAAGCTTTTTATCGCAAGCAGCGAGAGCTCCTCACGGAGGTCGTGCGGCAGCACGATATTGTCATCACCACGGCGGCCGTTCCGGGGCAGAAAGCGCCTTTGCTCATTACGCGCGATATGGTCCAGGGCATGGCTCCCGGATCTGTGATCGTGGACCTGGCCGCCGAGCGCGGAGGAAACTGCGAGCTCACAGTAGCCGGTGAGACGGTCACGCAGACGGGCGTTACGATTATGGGTCCTCTGAACCTGCCATCTTCAGTGCCCTATCACGCCAGCCAGATGTATTCGCGTAATGTGGCAGCGCTGCTGAAGCACCTGGTCCGAGACGGTACGCTCGCGATCGATCTCGCTGATGAGATTACACGGGAAACACTGGTTACAGCCACGGGCGAGATTGTCCATCCGCGCGTGCGCCAACTACTCGATTCGCCGTTGATAGGATAACCATGCGCTTTGATGAATCTGTTCTATTCATTTTCATGCTTGCAGCCTTCCTGGGCTTCGAGCTGATCCGGCGCGTTTCGCCGCTTCTTCACACGCCGCTGATGTCGCTGACCAACGCCATCTCGGCGATCGCCGTTGTGGGCGCAATTCTCATTACCGGTGAGGCCCATGCCACCACGCTGAGCCGCGTACTCGGTTTTATTGCGGTCACCGCTTCCACAATCAACGTGGTGAGCGGATATCTGATCACTGACCGCATGCTGAAGATGTTTAAAAGGCGCAATTCGGGCAGGTCGTAAATGGAACACTTGGTTCGGATCAGCTATGTCGTCGCGGCCGGCCTATTCATCCTCTCGATCAAGTGGATGGGTGGGCCCGCGACTGCCCGCCGCGGCGTCCTCGCGGGTGAAATCGGTATGCTGCTCGCCATCACCGGGACTCTGCTGCGGCACGAGGTGGTCAACTACCAGTGGATCGTGATTGCATTCCTGGTGGGCTCGGCAATTGGCGTGCCCCTCGCCTATTTGATGCCTATGACGGCGGTTCCGCAGCGAACCGCTCTGTCCCATGCTTTCGGAGCGCTGGCGGCGGCGTTGATCGGCACGGCGGAATACTACAGGGCAATGCCGCACGGGTTCGTCATGGCTGCGCTTGTACTGGAGATGCTCCTCGGCTATCTCACCTTCACTGGAAGTCTGATGGCGTGCGGCAAGCTGCAAGAGATCCTGCCGACGCGGCCCATCGTATATCGCGGGCAGAATTTTACGAACCTGACGCTCTTCGCAGTGGCCGTGATTCTGGGTATTGCGCTGGTGCTCCATCCCGAGCAAACGTGGCTTTTTCCGATCTTCGTTGCGCTGTCGCTTCTTTTCGGCGTGCTGCTGATCATTCCGATCGGAGGCGCCGACATGCCGACCGTCATCGCGCTTTTGAACTCTTACGCGGGGCTTTCGGCATGCGCCATGGGATTCGCTCTGGATAACAAGCTGCTGATTATCGCCGGCGCGCTCGATGGTTCCTCGGGTTTCATCCTTTCGATTGTGATGTGCCGGGCCATGAACCGCTCCTTCACCAATGTTTTGTTTGGCGCTTTCGGGCAGGTGCAGGCTGCGAGCACGCAGGCGCAGAAGCGTTCAGTACGTTCCGCATCGCCGGAAGAAGCGGCCGAGATCCTGGATGCGGCCAGACTGGTGATCGTGGTGCCGGGTTACGGCCTGGCCGTGGGCCAGGCGCAGCACAAATTGCGGGAATTATACGATCTGCTGACCAGGCGCGGCGTCGACGTGCGCTTTGCTATCCACCCGGTCGCAGGCCGGATGCCGGGACATATGAACGTGCTGCTGGCCGAAGCGGAGATTCCCTACGACAAGCTATTCGAGATGGATGATATCAACTCCGAGTTTCGCCAGGCCGACGTGGCGCTCGTGATCGGCGCTAATGACGTCACTAATCCCGCCGCGCGCCACGATCGGACAAGTCCCATTTATGGCATGCCGATTTTGAATGTCGACCAGGCCCGCACAATCATGGTGATCAAGAGAAGCATGAGTCCCGGCTTTGCCGGCATCGACAACGAGCTGTACTACATGGACAAAACGCTGATGCTGTTCGGGGATGCCAAAGTGTTCCTTACCGATATCGTGAGGGAACTTGCCGCTGTGCGTGCGTAAACGCGTTATTCGGCCACTGTCTTCCACCCGCGGCGCGAAAGATCGCGGTAAATGATAATTGCGGCAACCACCGCCAGCCCTAGGAAGAGCAGTCCGGCGCCGAATTCCTTCAGTATGAGCTTGCCGGTGCCGAACAGCGAGCCGAAAATCAGAACTACTCCGCAGATCCAGTCGAGGAAATCGTATTTCAGGCTGTGGGAGGGTTGAATATCGGGCGCGAGCCGCGCGATCGGTTTCCAGAAAGGCCCGGCCGGGCGCACACGCCGGTAAAAAGAAAGCAGCTTGTCGGAGGGCTCCGGCGCAGTCAGATACGTAACCGCCAACCAGATTGCGGTGGTGATACCCACGGTAATCAGCATGATGATCGCGAATCCTCGCGGATCCTGGCTCGATAGCCCAAAGCGAACCTGAAGCAGCACCGAGACGGCAAAGGCCGCGGCCATGGCGCTGACCTCGCTCCACGCATTAATCCGCCACCAGAACCAGCGCAAGATGAGAACCGTTCCGGTGCCTGCACCGGTCACGATCAGCAACTGCCAGGCGCCCGTGATCGATTCCATGTAAAACGTGATCACGGCCGAAAGGATCGTGAGCAAAACAGTGGCAATTTGCGAAACCTGTACGTAATGCCTATCGGAAGCTTTCGGCCGCAGAAACCGGCGGTAGAAATCGTTCACCAGGTAACTGGCCCCCCAGTTTAACTGGGTTCCGATCGTGGACATGAAAGCGGCTGCGAACGCAGCGACCATTAACCCGCGCATCCACGCGGGCAGGTAATCGATCATCACGCGGATATAGCCGGTCTCCGGATCGGCAAGGCCGGGATAGAGGATCACGGAGACCAGCGCAACCAGGATCCAGGGCCAGGGACGAATCGAATAATGGGCCACGTTGAACCACAGCGTGGCCAGCAGCGAGTGCTTCTCGTCTTTGGCGCAGAACATGCGCTGGGCGATGAAGCCTCCTCCGCCGGGCTCCGCGCCGGGATACCATGTCGCCCACCAGTTGAGCGAGATATAGACCAGAAACGTAATCATGGGCATCCAGGCCGAATTCAAGTCGGGAACGAAGCTCAGGACGGAACCGGCCGTACCCGTGGCAAGCCCCTTGGCCTGGTCAATGACGGCCAGTTTGCTTTTCATCTGGTCGATGCCGCCCACCGCAGCGACCGCAACAACCGCGAGCGCCACGACCATCGACATCTTGATGACGAACTGGAAAAGATCGGTCACCAGCACGCCCCAAAGCCCGGCCAACGTGGAGATGAACGACGTCAAGGCGATCATCCCCAGCACGATCGCGAGCGCCTGAAGCTTCGTCACACCCAGGACGAGCGTCAGGATCTTGACCATCGCAAGATTAACCCAGCCCAGAATGATGCAGTTGATGGGAATGCCGAGATAGAGCGCGCGAAATCCGCGCAAGAACGCGGCGGGCTTACCGGCATAGCGGATCTCCGCGAACTCGACATCGGTCATGACTCCGGAGCGCCGCCAAAGACGAGCATAGAAGAACACCGTCAGCATCCCGCTGAACACGAAGTTCCACCACAGCCAGTTCCCGGCGATGCCGTTGCGCGCCACCATTCCCGTGACCGCGAGAGGGGTGTCCGCCGCAAAGGTGGTAGCCACCATCGAAGTTCCCGCTAGCCACCACGGGACGTTGCGGCCCGAAAGAAAAAATTCACCGATATCGCGTCCGGCCCGCGCCTTGTAGTAGAAGCCGATGGCCAGATTGAAAGCAAAGTAGGCCGCGACGATCAGCCAATCGACAAGTGTGAGTTTCACCGGCCGCCACCCGGCACCGGGACGCGGCGAACCGAGGCGGCTTTTTCCGGCCGCCAGTTTTCAACGCGCGTGTGGAAAACGCTGTGAAAAACGACTCCTGGCCGAAGCCAAGACAAGCTCTGTGAACTGTTTGTCACAATCTGCACACCCCTTCAGCAGAATAGAATCGGCGCTCTCAAGTCTCTCACCAGATGAACTTTAGCGCGAACTGAATTTCTCGGGCCGCGCCCGCGCTGCGAATTTGGCCGAAGGTGCGGGAGCTGGCGCTGTTATCAGGGTCCGCGCAGCCTCCGGTAGTGGTGTTACAGCCGAGCATCACCTGGTTGAAGAGGTTGAAGAACTCCGCGCGAAACTGCGTGCGGTAGCGCTCGGTAAATGCAAATTCCTTGATCGCCGAAAAATTGGTGGTGCTGAAACCGGGTCCGCTGATGATGTTGCGGCCGGAATTGCCATATGTGCCGGGAGGAACAGCTGAAGGCGCCAGGAACGCATCCGTGTTGAAAAACTTCGCCACCATATCGGCGCGATTCGCGTGGTCGCGCGCCACAGGCCCGGCGCCGGGCTTCAGCATTGCGTGCTGGCGGCTTCCGCTGCCGTCGAGCGCCACGTCGGCACCCATGCGCACCGTAAACGGCGCGCCGCTTTGCAGCATGTGGATGCCCGTAAGAGTCCATCCGTTCAGCAGCACTTTGCCGAAAGGATTCGCAAAGCGCCACGACGGAGACCACAGCCACGAAGCGACGAAGACATGCCGCCGGTCGAAATCGGAGCGGCCGCGATTGTCGCGCAGGTTGAATGGGTTGTCCAGCAGACGAGAGTAGATGTTGCTCGCAAGCGTGTCAATCGACTTGCTCAGCGTATAAGCTGCACTGAAGGAAATGCCGCGGCTGAACCGCTTTGTGATCTGCGGCTGGAAGCTGTGATACCAGCTTCGGAAACTGTTGTCGACGACGATCGCGTTCGGCGCCAGAATGCCGGGCAGGTAGACGGTCCTGTTGTTTACGTTTTGCAGCGACGGCGGAGCGCCCGTGACCGGATCATTCACAAATCGTGCCGGATTAAAGTTGCGCCAGCCTTCTATTTTCGTCGCAGCCTTACCGACGTATGCGGCCTGCACCAGAATGCTGGGCGTGATCTGGCGCTGCACGGTGAGATTCCAGGACTGGATGTAAGGCGTTCGGAGGTGACTATCGATATAGAGGCCGGCCAGGGGCAGCGGATACAAGTCGCAGCGCACACCGGGAAACGCGCTGATCTTCACGCAGCCGAAGCTCTCACCCGGATTGACCGGTGGCGCAGTTCGTCCGACGGAGCCGAAGGGGTCGGCCGTGAGCCCATTGAAAACCTGAAAACCGCCGGCCCAGGGTGCATTCTCCTGTGACACGGAATCGGCCTTGATGGAATCGTAGAAGATGCCATACGCGCCGCGAAGGCTCGTCCGGCCATTGCCGAAAAGATCCCATGCAAAGCCGATTCGCGGAGCAAAGTTGTTCTTGTCCGGACCGCTGATTGTCCGCGGCACGCCAGGATCTCCCGCAAACAGAATTCCCGGCGGCGCGGTAGGAAAGCGTGTGGATTGCCCGCGCGTGGTGATGCCCGCCAGGCTTTCCAGCCGATCGTAGCGGTCCACCCATGGGAAGAACGGCTCCCAACGCACACCGTAGGTCAGCATGAAGCGCGAGTTGATCCGGAACTCGTCCTGGAAGAAGAAGCTCGGCGCGTCTTCGAAGTTATCGTTCGTGCGTATGCCGAAGCCACCGCTCAGTTGGTAGAAAGCGCCCAGCATGAAGTCAGCGAACTCGTCGCCCGTGCGCGAGCCGTTGAACGTGAAGCTTGGCGTTCCCAGGAAAATCTGCCGAAAATGCAGATGCAGCCATTCGCCGCCGAACTTCAGGCTATGGCGGCCCCGCATCCAGCTCGCTACATCCCGGAATTGCCAGTTGTTGTTCGTGAACACTACGCGGCCGGAGCCGCCTCCGAACGCTACGCTCGTCCCGATGTTGACTGACAGCCCGCCTGCCTCCGCATACAGCGGCATGTTGACGCCGATGGAAGCGGGGTCGATGTTCTTGTTGGCCTTGAGCAATGAAGCCGGGCGCAGAAATGTAACATGGAGCTCATTCAGCAGGTTCGGACGGAACGTGTATGTATCATTGAGCGCGCCCATAGTAGTCTGTTCGCTCAACCGGTCGCTCAGGTAGTTGGGCACCGTTCCGCTGATCAAAGTGGGACGATCGCGCGTATTCCGGTCGAAGTAGGCGTGGCCGGAGATGGTGTGCCGGGCGCTGGCGTTCCAGTCGCTGCGGATAAGGAACATGTTGCCGTCTTGCGGGGAGGGCGAAAGCACCGTGACTCTTCCGGAAGGCGATTGCGGAATCAGAGGCAGAAGCGATTTGGCCATCTGGCTGATGCACCCTTGCCGGATGACGTTATTCGCGACGCATGGAGCTCCGCCTGCATCGGTGAAGGGCTCGCCTGTGATGGCGTTTACCGGATTGCGCAGCGTCTTTCCCAGATCCGTGAAGTTGCCGTTCCGCTGCGCATCGGAAGGCACAGTGCTTTGAATGCTGACGGCTTCTTTGCGATCCAGCAGACCCTGGTAGGAGCCGAAAATAAAAAGCTTATTGCGGCGGATCGGGCCGCCGGCTGCAAAACCGAACTGGTTCTGCTTACGCGCGGGCACTCGAGCGGCGAAGAAGTTGCGGGCGTTTAGCGCATCGTTGCGCAGAAACTCCCAGGCGGCGCCGTGGAAATCGTTGGTCCCGGATTTGGAAACCACGTTCACCTGCGAGCCGGCATTTCGCCCGTACTCGGCGGAAAAATTCTGCGCTTGGATGCTGAACTCCTTGACGGCGTCAGGCGGGGGGTAGTTCATTCCGGTGTTACGCGACGGATTCACGAAGATGCCGCCGTTAAACGTGAACAGGTTCATGTTCTCCAAGCTCCCGTTCACATTCATGGTGGGCCCGCTGCGTGCATCTGTGAGTTGCTGCGGAGCACCGACGCTCACGATACCCGGAAGCGTCACCGCAAGCGCGATAACGTTTCGTCCATTAAGCGGAAGATCCACCACCCGGCGGTCATCGACCAGACCGGATATTGTGGCGGAGCGCGTATCCACCAGCGGAACCTCCGCGCTGACGCTCACGGTTTCAGCCGCTTGCCCGACGCGCAGCTCGACATCCACGCGAAGGTTCTGATTCACTGTCACTGCGATCCCGCTTCGCTCCAGGCGTTGAAAGCCCGCCTTCTCCACTGTGAGTGAGTAATCCCCAGGCGGCATCGCGTTCAAGGTATAGAACCCGTCAGCATTGGATTCGACGGTTCGCCGCACCTGCTGTTGAAGGAGCGTGGCTGTCACGGATGCGCCGGGCACCACGGCTCCGCTTGGATCGGTGACGAAGCCGCTGATCGTTCCGGTGGCCTGGCCGAACAGACACGTGGCAGCGGCTGACGCAATGCCAAGCAGCAACAGAGACGCTGGTTGACGCATAGGCGCAGTTGTATCACCGCGCCCGAAGTGCGTCAACTCAACAGCAGCCGATCAGAACCAGGCCTTTATCGGCTGTTGCACCAAGTTCCACACGTGACGGTGAAAGGGAAACCGGGCTCTTCAGAATACAAAGCTAGCAGCAACTGCATTTGATTAGTCCCGAGTTTGGGACACGGAAGAATCGCCGGCCTTACTTCTCCAGTGCGTGTACCGCAGCATTGGTGCCGTCCCGGCGCGATGCCGGCAATCACTCCCAGGGAGAGCCGCCCCCCGAAAACGTGGACACCGGAAGTGCAAGGCCTGTCCACGCCCACCAACAGTTCGATCTGGTTCAGAAGCGGCGAGCCAAACGCGAAGGCATTCGCCGATCAATTGCTGGCCGAGCCCCTCTGTGCCGAGAAAGGGCATTAAGATCGCGGAGACGAAATTTCGGATCACCTACGCATGTGATCCAAGTGACGTGGCAAGAGTGCGGGCGGTTTATGCTAGCAGCAACAGAAGGGCGGGCGTCAACTCAATAGCGTCCGGTTAAACCCAGACTTTATCTAGCGGTAGGCCCTGCCGGCAAAGCTCGCAATGCGACGCGTCGGCATAGTAGCTGGCTTCGAGTCTCGCCAGGTGATAGAAGGGAAGCGGATCGAAGTTCAGAGTGCGCGGTGTTGGCTGGTAGATCACGACAGCGAGCGCAACCACGGTTGCCCCTCGCGACTCGAGCAGCGCTTTCATTTCGCTGAGCTTGCGTCCCGAGCGCAGAATATCATCCACAAGCACAACCTGCTCGCCAGGGCTCTGCTCCAGGTATTGCCGGAACCGAAGCTGCTGGTCCTCGCCGGCCTGTTCGGCCCAATAGACTTGTCTCGCTCGCAGAGCCTCGCAGACTCCGTAGGCTACGGGGAGACCGGCAGTGGCGGGAGCAACGATCGAGAGCTCCGGGATAATTGCGCGAATCTCGGAATTGGCGCGCAAGAGCCTGCTCAGACCCACGCTCAGCATGCGGGCATGCTGGTAATAGCGCATGGCCAGCGGCACCTGGAGATACTCGTTGGAATGCATGCCGTTGGGATATTCGAAATGACCTTCGCGTAGCGCGCCGGTGTCGCGCAAAACCCGCACCACTTCGTCCTGTGTCGGTATCAGGTGCATAAGCCGGGTACTGCTACCTCCACTTGCATCTCGGTAAGATCGGGATTGTGCTGAGCCCGCTGCGGAGCAAGCAGTCTGTTTCCGATTTCCGTCACGGCGGCTAGCTGGCTCCGTGCCCCGTAAGCACCCTTGGAATCGTGCGCAGCAGAATTTTCCAGTCGAGCGCCAGAGACCAGTTGTCGATGTACTGCATGTCCATCTTCATCCACGTCTCGAAATCCACGTTGTCCCGGCCGGAGACGGCCCACAAGCAGGTAAGCCCGGGACGCATGCGAAGGCGCCGGCGCTGCCAGCCTTCGTATCGGTCCACCTCATCGGGCACAGCGGGACGCGGTCCCACGAGCGACATATCCCCGCGCAGCACATTCCATAACTGCGGCCATTCATCAATCGAGAATTTCCGCAAGTAGCGGCCTACCGGCGTCATACGCGGATCGCGCGGAATCTTAAAGGCTGTGGAGCGCCTGCTGAGATGGACGAGCGACGGTTTCAGACGCTCAGCATGCTCGTACATGGAGCGGAACTTGTAAAAAACGAACCGGCGTCCATTCAAGCCGCATCGAACCTGACGGAAAATCACCGGCCCTGGGGAAGTCAGCTTGATGAGCAGCGCCACAATCAGCATGAACGGCAGCAGGACAATCAGTCCGGCGGCCGAGATCACCACATCGATAGTGCGCTTGACCAAAAGCCGGACTTCATCGTGCGGCGCCGCGGAAAACGTCAGCAGCGGAATGTAGCCCAGCCGCTCCAGATACACCGTGCTGTTGACATGCGGAAACAAGTCGACCGCCACTCGTGTCCGTACGCCTTCCTGGTCGCACAACAGAAAGACGTCTTCCAGGTTCGCGAGATGCACGCTGTCGATGGCGAAGATGATCTCGTCGATCACATGCTGCCGCAGAAGCGCCCGTAGCTCCGTGATCGGAAAGACCGGATATTCCGAAGACAGGCGGATTTGAAAAGACGGCGGAACAGGACCGGGCGCAAGGAAACCCGAGAGACGAATGCCATAGGAGGCCGAGCCCTCCAGCGCCGCGGCTACCTTCAAGGCCCGCTCGCCGGTGCCGGCGACCATCACAAAATGAGGCGCCCCGAATTCCCGGCGAATCACGCCCACCAGCCGCCCGGCAGTAAGGCGGAACACGAACAGCAGGATCCATGCATAACAGCCAAACAGCGCCAGAAACACGCGGCTCAGATCGAGCCGGAGAGCGAACTCAAAAATCACCAGGCATACGACCCCGGACGCGCACTGGCGCACGGTGTCGCGCAGAATCAGTCGCGGATCGGCCGTATCGAGCTTGTCATAGACCTCCAGCCACAGGCCGATGACGAGCCACGTCAGCAGCGAAAATCCAAGTACCAGCGCCTTCGTCGGGACCGCCATGTAGAATTCGCGCTCAAGCTGAGACAAGAGCCGCGTTTGATATGCGGCCTCGAAGGCGATCGTGGTCAGCACGACATCGGACAACCCGAACAAAACGCGGGCCCTGTGATTCCGTCGACTGAACATCCGGTGAACAGAATAGCACGCGTCGAATACCCGGCAGGCGGCCCGCAGCGCGTAGTATTCTGGGATTGACTAAGGAGAGAGGAGAAACACGATGGGGTGCGGAGGGCCGACCGGTCCAATCAACGAAGTTATCGAGCCGGGCGCGCACAAGGTGTTCTGCGTCAAGTTTCAGCGCGAGATGCAAGGTCTCGACGAAATTCCCTTCGAGGGACATCCGCTCGGTCAGAGAATCTACGATAACGTTTCCAAGGAAGCCTGGAAGATGTGGGTCGAGCACATGAAGATGCTCATGAACGAATACCGGCTGAACCTCGGCACTCCGGAAGCGCAGGAGTTTCTGCTGAAGCAGATGGAGGAATACTTCTTCGGCGAAGGGGCGGCGCTTCCGCCCGACTACGTGCCGCCGCGATCCAAAGCCTGAGGCCGCAACGCGGGAAGAGCGGTCGAGATGAGAAACGTAAGCTTTCCGTGAGCCTGCCTGAGGGCGCGCTCTACCTCGGCCGGCGAATTCGCCCGGGCGAAGATGAATCCCAGGTAACTCGAACCTTCCGGCAGCGGCACAAGCTCCTGACCGGTTTTGGCGGTGATGATTACGTCTTCGATATGCGCGGTGGCGCGCGCTTCTTCGATGCCTTCCACGCCGCGGTAAACGCCAGGTTTGGGGATGGGAATCATCAGGACGCCGCTCGCTGGATCGGAGCGTTCCAGGCCCGAGATATCGTCGCCAACCGCGTGCCGCGCCACAAGCTCCTCGAGCGGCATGGCCGGGCCGAACCGAAGCGCTTTTGCGCAGAGCCCGCCGATTGGGCGCGCCGCGGCTTCGAGCATCCACGCGCCCTGTTCATTCACGCGCAGCTCCGCATGCACCGGCCCGTGCCACAGGCCAAGAGCTCCGATTGCGCGCTCAACCGTATCGCGGATGAGCTGCTGAATTTCGGCCGGCTCCCGCGAGGGCGTTACATACAGAGTTTCTTCGAAAAAGGGGCCATCGAGAGGATCGGGTTTATCAAAGATGGCCAGCAGCTTCATGCGGCCATTTGTGACGATTGCTTCCACGGCGAATTCGCGCCCCGGGATGAATTCCTCCACTTGAATGAACTGATTCGTTTCTTCGCGGCTGGCCACGATGTCCGGGCTTCGGGCGAGCAGCGCCCGGATGCGCTCGAACGCGGCGGCAAACTCGCGACCGTTGTCGGCGCGTATGACGCCGCGGCTGGCGGACAAGCCGAGCGGCTTGAGCACACACGGAAATCCCGCTTGTGCGGCTGCCCGGTGCGGATCTTCGGAGACGGCAATGCGAAAAAACGTTGGCACCGGCAGGCCAGCGGCCTTGAAGATTCCGCGCGCGAGGAACTTGTCGTGACACGCGCGAACGGCTGCCGGCGGATGAAACGGCAGCCCCAGCGCCAGTGCCACTTGGCCCGCCAGCAAAGCCGGGCGATCGCCTAGCGCGGCGATGCCGTCGAAGCGCGATCCGCTGAGCGCCTCGAGCGCAGCCTCCGGCTGATCGAAGCGGACGGGGATCGCGCGATCGCCCCAAGGATCTTCGAGGACATGGCAGCGGTCCGTGGCCAATGAGACGTCCAGATTGGCACGGCGCGCCGCTTCGGTGAATGCGCGGAGCTGATACCCCGTAGTGGCCGCAAACAGCAGCAGCCGGCGCGTCTGCCGGCTGCCGCTCACTAATTCAAGTTCACTCGAGTGCTGGCCTGTGATCATGCGAGCGGCGGCTATTTGTAGTCTAGCGCCGCTCTTCAGAGCGGCCGCGCGCCGGTGGACGTTCCGAGTGCTGTCTTCCCTCAGGGGGCCGTGCCTGCGGCGCAGGTCGTGGCATGGGCGCGGGTCTCACCTCCCTCCGCTCCTCCGGCTGGTGCTGCTCGCGCATTCGCGGCTGCGGATTGGGAGCAGGAGGCGATGGATGCGCGGCTTGTGGCGGCCTGGGATTCGCCGCTGGCGGCCAGGCTTCGGGCGCCGGTCGAGCCACGCGCGGATTCACGGGCCGAGGCGCCGGCTGAGCAGCGGCTGGGGGCTGTGGTTGAGGCTCCGCTTGCGGCGCCGGATAAGCAGGTGCCGGCCGCGGAACAGGCGGCGGAGCGGGCCGAGCCGGCTGCGGAACCGGATGGTTGGCCTGCGGCATCGGCGGCCGCGGAGTATTCGGCGACGGCCCAGTCTGCAATGGAGTGGAGCGCGCCGCTACGGGACCCGTCCTCGTCACCACGGGCGTCGCGACCACGCGAGCCGGAGGCTTCGGAACGAGACGGCCGTTCGCCGTGGGGGCAATGGCCGTTCGCTCGGGGGCGACTGCCGGCGCCACGATTGCATTCGCTCGCGCGATACGCAGAGCTTCCTCGGGCCGCACAGGCTGGCCCAAGCGTGCTACCGGCCTCCCGGCTGCAAAATCATTCCGCGGCATCGCCGTTACCGCTCCGGGTGCTGCGACGTTCGTGAAATGCTCATTCACTCTCGTGATGTTATTAGTCACTGTCCTATTGTTGACATAGTAATTGTTGTATACATTTGTAATATTTACGTTTCTTTGGATGACCGTGTTAGTAACATTCACGCGCTGGAAGTAAGTGGGACTTATGCGGTAGCCAGGTGTATAGATTTCGCCCGGGCCCAATGGGACCCATGCCACGCCTGGCCTGCTGCCGGCCGCAAAGGTAAAAGAGAAGTTTGTGCCTCCTATCCAGGCCACCAGCGCGGGCGCGTATACCGGACGTACTACTCGAGGTCCGGGTATCCAGCACCATCCCCCGCCTGCAAACGCCCAGCGCCCGTAGTGGAACGGTGCAAACCCCCAGGGCGCGTCGTCAATCCAAGTCCAGCCCCACGGTGGAATCCAGGCCCAATGGCCGACTCGATATGGGGCCCAACCCACGGCTACCCGTGGATACCACACCCAGCCATATGCCGGTACAGAGCGCCACGCGCCATACATATCGAGATCTTCATAACCGACCACGCCGGGCGGAACATACTGGGCCGCTTCTGCAGCTCTGGCTTCGTTCGCGTCGCGCTGTTCGCAAAATCGTTCGAAGGCGTCGGGCGCCGGGGCGCTCATCAGGCTATAGCTAAGCTGATCTGTTCCGGAGACGTTCGCTATCTGTCCGGCAGGGACGCGAAACGTCTGTCCTCCTCCCGTGACATCGGCTTCACCCCGGCGCACGATAATATCCGTCGTTTGCCGTTCTGCGCTCACTTTGATGCGGTATATGCCAGGGCCTGGGAAAACGACTGCGGCATTGGGTGTATCCACTTCATAGACTTCGCCCGTTCCGAGCTGATTCAGCCGGACCTGCACTTCGCCATCGCCCAATTTGATCTGCACCGTCCGATCATCGAGAGCAAGGAAACCCATGCTCGTGCCATTGTTCAGCCGCACCACGGAATTATCGAGCTGCAGCTCGGCATGGGCATCCGTATCGGCCCACACGTAGTCTCCGGTAGTGAATGGGCGATTGATTACGGCTGGAACCCAATCCTCGGTTCCATTCGGCTCCATCGAAACGGCTCCGTTCATATAACTGAGCCGCGCCACGCGCGCCGGGGGATCGGTTTGAGCCCAGGCATACACGCCGAAACAACTGATAGCGGCTGCGATGCGAGCCGCGCGAAAAAATGCGCGCTTAAAATCTCCGGCCATCGTGCCTTCTCCTGCCTCGACTGACGGCTGTTGGCTCTGGGGCGTTACGATTTGGCCCTCTAACTGCTTAAATGTGAATGGTATTTAATGGGACTGGGTGAGGTGAGTAAAAGATGAGTAGCCAATTATTGACGAGACGAGCATTCCAGAGTAGGTTGGCTGCCTGGACCACACTGTTTTCCACATCGTTCCTGGTAGAGCATCCGGCTCACGGCCAGGAGGGCCTGTACACGAATGCCCGCAGTCTTGTCGGCCGTGTACAGGATGATCTCCGGCGCGCTGCGAGATTGGCGCGGAAAGGCGGAAAAGAGCGGGAGCGTTATGACAACGCGCAGCGGCATCTCTCGGAATTCGATCGTCAACTGAGCAAGAACAAGTTTGATAAGGACAAGCTCGATACGGCGATTGACGACGTCAAGAATGTCGTCGAGAACAACACGTTATCGCCGCAGGATCGAGATGCACTGAATGCAGACCTGCGCGATTTGCGCGACATGCGATCGCGGCGCGGCGCGTGAGTCATACAAGAGCTGCCTGGTCTTCCGTGGGCTCTGCGCAGCAATACCAGGGCTCGGTCAAATAGGGTACTCCAGCGCCTTCGGCTTGGGCGCGCGGTGCGGGATGAGCATCGCCGCTCGCGAGTCTCGATATCAATGAAAAGATCTCGGCACGTTCGCGGTTGCGGTTTTGCTGGATAAGCTGCTGCAGCTCCGCAGAGAGCCGGTCCATCTCGGCGTCCTCGTGCCGCCAGGGATAGACAAGCTTTTGAGGATCAAACGGCAGTATGCTGTCGCGAATGTCATCGAGCTCGAGCAGCCGCGATCCTGCCGGAATCAACAGACGGATCGCGAGTTGAATCGGCGCGACATTCGGAACCAGGCCTAGATCACCGATCGCTCGCAGCACGTCTTGATAGCTCTCGCGCGTCGTCCAGGGTGTGAAGGGAACAAAGGTGGGCGCGAGCGGCAGATCGGCATCCCGCATCACATTGACGAGCTCGAAAAAATCCGCGCGCGTGTGGCCTTTTTGCAGCTTCTCCAGTACCCGATCATCTAACGATTCCACCGCGCTCGTTACAAACAGGCAGCCGGTGCGCCGCAGCACAGGCAGCAGGGCTCTATGCCGCAGCAGATGTTCCACTTTAATGGTCACGTCATAGGTCAGGCGCGGGAACTCCGAGCAAAGCGCTTCGACTAACGGAATGGCGTGACCGGGACCGTTCAGGAAATCCGGGTCCCCAAATGTGATGTGCTGCGCGCCCGCTGCAACCTGCCGCCTTATATCTTCGAGGACTACTTCTCTTTGCACGATTCGAAAGCGCCCATCGTATACGGGCACAATCGGGCAATGGCGGCAAAGGTGCTTGCAGCCGCGGCTCGCTTCCGTGTAGCCGGCGGGTTTTCGCACTCCGTTTATCACGAGCTGGGCATAAGCCGAAAGCGGCGCCATCCCCGAGCGGTCGGGTACGCGGAACCGCAGCGCCTCAAGCGAGATCAGCGGTTCCTGCTGCGCGCCGTTTACGCCGTTTTGCAGCCGCGCGGCCAGGGCGGTCAACTCTCGCTCGAACTCGCCGCCCAGAATCGTGGCTACCCCAAGCTCGCGCAAATATGACGCGTTCACCGGTGCATATAGGCCATACGCGCAGAGATGGGCCTCGCTGTTGGCTGCCCTGACCCGGGGAATAACCTTCAGGGCCAGACGCGTTGCCGTGTGCATCGGCAGATAGAATGCGATCAGATCAGCCTCTCGTATCGCATTGCCAGGAAGCGGGCCGCACGCGAGATCGGCGCAGGTAACGTGGTGGCCTTCGGCTCGCAGCCACGCTGCGGGAGACGCCAGACCGAACGGCTGGTGCCCCAAATCATAGGTCGAGATCAGGACGATGCGCATACAGCCCTTAGCGTCCGAAGATAAATCGTCCGCGCCGCGGGTCTGCGCCGCCATGCAAAGCGCCGTTTGAAATCTCGATAACGGTCGGCGCCGAAGCGTTGCTCCACTCGCCTTTCACCGATACGATATGCCCAAGGCTGGCCAGCTTCTCCGCCACGGCGCGCGGAATGCGGGCTTCCAGGCTCAGCCTGCCGGGTGTGAATTCATGGTAGGCAAAAGAGCTGTAGAAGTGTTCGGTCTGGAAGCGCGGTGCTTCCACAGCCTCCTGCGGCGACATGCCGAACTCCAGAATATTAAGCAGCACCTGCACCAACGCCTGGTCCTGGTTATCGCCGCCCGGAGTGGAGAGCGCTAGATAGGGGCGGCCTTCCTTAAGCACAATCGTCGGACTTAGAGTTACACGGGGTCGCTTTCCAGGCTGCAACTGGTTAGGATGACCGCGAGTCAATACGAAGCTTTGCAGCCGCGTTCCGAACGGAATTCCCGTATCCCCGGCAATTACCGATGGCAGCCACGCGCCGCTTGGTGTTGCGGAAAAGATGTTGCCATTCCGATCCACGGCATTGACGCACGTAGTATCCTGCACGCCGGAGGACGATCCTGAGCCGCTGCTGATTTCTAGCGGCGGGCCCAAGTTCCCGGGGCGATGCTCCATGGAGGCGCGCTGCGGATCGATGAGCTTGCGCCGCTCCGCCGCATATTCTTTTGACAGCAGAACCTTCTCGGGAATGTTTGAAAACTTTGGGTCGCCATAGTAACGGTCGCGGTCGGCAAAGGCCAGTTTCAGCGCTTCCACTACGGTGTGCAGATACGCCGGGCTGTTGTGCCCCATAGCCTTGAGATCGAAGCCCTCGAGCAGATTCAGCGTTTCGAGCATCACGGGTCCCTGTGTCCAGAAGCCCGGCTTAAAGATTTCAAATCCGCGATACGTGGCGGTGCGCGGCTGATCGATCTCAGCATGATAGGATGCCAGATCGCGATAAGAGATCAAGCCCCCATTGGCCTCGGAGAACGAGGCCATACGGCGCGCGAGCGGCCCACGGTAGAAGTAGTTGCGCACGGCTTCGAGTTTTGCGCTCCGTTTGCCGCGCGTCTTTTTCTCAACCGCCGCCAACTGGCGTAGGGAGGCGGCCAGCGCGGGCTCGCGAAACAGCTCACCGCGGCGCGGCAGCACGCCGTTGGGAATGAAAAAATCGCGCGATGCAGGCCAGAGGTTCAGCAGCTTCTGTGTGTTCTCGATGTAATTCGCGAATACTTCAGGCAGCGGGAACCCGTCGGCATACTCGATCGCAGGCGATGCAACCTGCGCGAACGACATCGTGCCGAAGCGGGCGAGAGCGAGAATCAGTCCGTCGAACACGCCTGGAACGGTGGCAGCGCGAATTCCCTCCGAAGGAATTGGAGCTATGCGGTCTTGTTCCTCCCATGGCTCGGCGGCTCGCGAACGGAAGAATTCGATGGTGGCTTTGGCGGGCGCAACACCCACGCCGCTGATTGCGACCACCGGGCCGGAAGCCATCTTGATCAGCACCGGAATCTCACCGCCCAGCCCGAAATGATCCTGCTCAGTGACGGCGGCGGCCAGAACAGCCGCCACACCTGCATCAACAGCATTGCCGCCCTGCGTCAGAATGCGGAATCCGGCTTCCACCTCCATACTGTTCGCCGCACCCACCATTTCGTGAGTGCCGCGCACGGGAGGAAACATCGTATAGCGCGCCTGACTCCACAGAGCGGCGCCCAGAAGCAGAAGGAGAGCGCTAGCTTTCATACCGGTACAGGGCTTGTGCAACAGGCACTCCCCGCACCTCGATCCGGCTCAAATCTGTGGTCCCAACCCCGTGCTGTTCAGCCAGCAGCAGCGTGTTGTCGCAGGAGTGGAACGGAGCCGTTCCGCGCTTCGCGCGCGGATCGTAACCCATGACCGCGGCCGCCACAGCGTCGGTGCAAACCGGATTCGTACCGGCGATCAGCACTCTCGGCTGGACCAGGCGCAGCCCCTTGATCCATGGTCCTTCACCGCCGGATACCGATTCCACGCCATCGATGATTGCCAGGTCAACCGGGCGCGCCGAAACCAGATCCGCCACAATGCGCGGCACCCGATAGCCGGGCTCCCGGCTCGACGATGGATCGATCTCCTGCGGAGCGGATTTTGCCGGCTGCCGCCTGCCGTAATGGCAGACCTCGACCCTGCCCTTGCCCGGGCTCTCGTTCGGTTCGTCTGTGCCGGCGTCGTCGCCGTAGATCGCGGCTGGTGTGTTTCCAAAACAGTTCTTCAGAGACAAGGTCACGCCACACGTCTCGTGATTCTTAAGCTTGGCCATGCTCACGAACACGTCCGTGTCTTCGAAGGCGTGGTTCAGGTCGAATGCCGGATAGATGTATCCGCCTGCCGGCACACGAAGACGCGAGTATTTCTTGCCCTTGCCTAGGTTGTTCGTGTTCTCGAATTCCACCACGGGCGCGGCGCTGCGCAACGCTCGCACATTCCAGCCGGAATCGAGCAGGTACTCTTCGAGCGGCCCTCCGGAAGCCCAGGCGCTCTCGACGAATCGGATGCGCCGCGCTCCGGCTTTGCCCATCAGGTGCGCGGTGGCGCCCACGAGCGATGGATGAACGTAATGCGTGACGCCGAGAGGCTTGCCCTGGAAGCGCAGGCCCGGGCTCCCCGTCATGTTCAGCTTGATTGTTACGGTTTTGCCGCGCACGATTCGTTCCAGGCCGCCCAATTGATCGAACATGGCGGCGAGTGTCGCCGTGACGTCTTCCGAATACGAAGCGCAGCGGGCGATAGATACAGGAGCGGCCGGAGCATTGGTCGACGCCGCCCGTAACAAAGGAGCCGTGCCGGCAAGAGCCAGCCATTCTCGACGAGTCATATTCCTCCACGTAGCTGCTACTAGTCTAACTGCACCGTGGCGCACACGGAAACCTTGTCCAGATCAACGCCGGTGCCGTCATCGGTCGAATACACCTCGATATCTTTTTGAGGCGCATCGGGCGAAAAAACGCGAGCGTGCCGGTATGTTCCAAGGACGTGAACCGTAACGTTCTCGACCGGGTATCCGGAATAATTCACCAGTTGCACGATCACCTGTTTGCCGTCGGGTGTAGCCTGGAGGTTCGAGAGCATCGACGACACGTTGAAGAGGCGCGCGCCGAGATTCTGGCGGCCGATCATGGACTGCACGTCGCGCCAGATGTCATTGAGCCTGTCAAGCTCCGCCTTCTCCAGCGTGATCTGATCGCCCTTCAGCGAAGAGTGATCCTTCCATCCCGGAGGACCGGTGAGCAGCGTGCCGCCGGAGCGTGTGAACGATCGCAAGATATCGCGCTGCTCCGGGGTGAGCGCTTCGGAATCGACGTCCACGGCCATACTGGCTCCTTTCAGCGAGTCCGGCTTCAGCAACTGGCGCGGGACGGCGCGAACGGGTGTGTGCTTTGTGGCGATCATGTCGAGAATGCCGCCTGAAAGCAACGCACCGCTCGAGGGATCCTGCACGATGGCCAGCTTCCCGTATGAGGCAAGTTCGCGCCACATCCTGTGGTCTTCGAAATAGCGAAGCTCGCGGCCAATGTTGGCCCAGTCCTTGAGAGCGGCCGGATCACGGCGCAGCAGGCGCGACGCGAAGTCATCATCCAGCGCGACGATCCATCGGCCGCCAACGATCGCGGCATCGGCAATCGCCTGCAAATAGCGTTCGCCGGTCACCACGGTGTTGGGCGGCGGCAGATTGCCAAGCCAGATTTCGGCATTACCCCAGGCGCGTACCGAACGGATGAATCCGGAGTTGGTGTCGATCCAGGGAGAACCGGTCGGCCCGGCCTTCGTTGCGCCATTGTCCATAACCTGGATCCCAGGCCACACGCCCTGGTACGTGCCGATGACGGGCGCGGACCCTCCCAGGCGCATGCGGCTGCGCTGGGTAAGCTCGATGACCGTCACCGGACTGCCGGCCAGCGCGTCGCGTACGCGGGCCGCGGTCCCGTCCGGAAAGTCCCCTTCGAGTACAACGCCGTTGAGCTTCCCGGCAAGCGCCTTACGCGCGCCGTCGACCGGATCGCCTCCGGGCTTGATTACTGCGAGTGTGACAAGATTCCGCGTGCCTGCCTGCTGCACAAAATCCGGCGTGTAGGAGTTGAGCAGCAGGCAATTGATCGGGCTCTCGGCCAGCAGGTTCAGGGTCTTGGGGTCGCTCCAGGGCCAGCGCGCCGGTACCCAGCGCGCCGGCGGAACTGCCGCGCTCAAGGATGCCGCGCAATAGACAAAAATGGCCAGTCGATGCCGGAAACACCGCATATCTCTACTGTACCGCCTGCGCCCGGCGCTCCATTCAGGCGCCTGCGATCATGCGCCGGAGCTGGTCGGCGGTCCACTTCACAGCGATCGTAATCATTGCCTCGCCTTTGGCCGTTGAGGCCAGTTTCGCCTCGCGCGCGAACTGCTCTTCCTGCTCGGCTGATTTGGGATCACGAATGTGGAGATGGGTTTTGGCCTTTTCGTAATCGACATCTTCCCAATGCACACGCTCGGGAAAAGCCGCCATAGCAAACGAGGTCTCGAACTCTGCGGCGTGGCCGGGCACCTTGCCGCTCGTCATGTATTTCTTATTGATCTCGGGCGAATAGGCGTCCCAGTAGGAATGGAACAGAACGTCGATGCCCAGCTTTTCGCGGAAGCCGGCCACGCTCTCACGCAGCGGAGCGACATTGCCGCCATGGCCGTTCAGGATAAGGATATGCTGGACTCCATGCGTCTTCAGGCTGTCGCAAATGTCGTAGACCACAGCCAGGAAGGTTTCTTTGCGCAGCGAGAGCGTACCCTTGCGGTCCATCCAGTGGGGCGAGATGCCGATCGAGACCGGTGTCGCCACCATCACCTGCGGATACAGCAGCAGGGCCGCTTGTTGGGCCACGAGGGTGACGCTGGCCGTGTCCTGGATCATCGCCAAATGCTCGTTATGCTGCTCGGTGCTGCCCGTGGGCACGATCACGGCCTTCAGCATGCCGCCTTCAAGAGCCTCGCGAAACTCTTTGCGCGTGCTCTCCCACAGCAGGACTTTCCGGGGATTGACATAGGTGCTGCCCGCCGGAGAAACGCCCGCTTCAGTCGTCCAGGCGGCAGCAGAGCCCGCCGCCAGCGTTCGGAAAAACCCGCGCCGCGGAATTGGATTGCGCATAGGTTCCCGATTATATGCCGCCCGGCTCGTGTTGTCTTCCGAGTCGACGAGCCGTGTCGACGAGCCGGCATGGTACGAGTGTAGAGGCGTTCGAAGCGGGCCTTAGCCGAAGTTCGGCGGGTCGGGTGTGAGTTCGGAGTGAGCCCGCGTGGGTGCCGGCTGCGGGCCGGCGGCAAAACGATTCCGGAAGGGACGTCGCGTTGACACGCGAAGCCCCGTGTGACATAGTCTCGCTCCCAGGAGGACTGATCGTGAGCAAACAGAAGTTCACGCGCCGCGGCGCCTTGGGTGCGCCTCTCGGCTTGGCGGGGCTGGCCGCCTTGCCTCTTTCGGCAGCCGGCCGCTCTGAGCGTCTGAAGGTCACGCGCGTGGAGCTGTTCCGGGTCGTCGTACCGATGCAGGAAGACATCATCAACAGCCCGGAGTTTTCGCCCGACGCGCTGAGCGAATTCCCGAAGATTCCGAAGTTCATTCTCAAGGTGCACACCGATTCCGGAATCGTGGGAATCGGCGAGACCAGCCGCGGTCTGGAGGAACCGCAGGTGCGCGGCAACGCCGACTGGCTGGTTGGGAAAAACCTGCTGGACTGCAACCTGGCCCGTCTGGAGCTGCCCTCCAAGTCCAGCTACTCCGGGTTTGAAATGGCGCTCTACGACGCCGTAGGCAAAGCATTCGGCTGGCCCGTCTATCGACTCCTGGGTGGGCTGGCTCACCGCCAGGTGCTGGTGAATTATTGGTGCGGCCGCAAGAATCCGACCGATATTCAACGTGTCGCAAAGCGCGCTCTCGCCGGCGGCTTTAAAGGCATTAAGATCAAGGGGCGGCCCGGAGATCCGGTGGTGAAGGCAGTAGAAGCGATCGCCTCAGTTTCACCAGCGCTGAAGATCACGGTGGATTTCAACGGCCACCACAAAAATGCGGCCGAATTTCTACCCATCGGCCGCGGGCTGGACGCGGTGGGCAACATGCTGGTCATGGAGGACCCGATTACAAAAACCGATTTGGCCGGTTATCGGGAGCTGCGAAGCAGTCTCAAAACTCCTCTGGCTCTGCACCTGGGCAATCCGCAGCAGATGATTCAAGCGATCAAGGGCGAAGCCTGCTCGATTTTCAACACCGGCCCCGCTCCCAGCATGGCCAGTTTTCTTGCGAACGCCTATCTGGCGGGCGCGGCCGGCATGCCGGTGTGGCACGGTTCAGGGCATGAGCTGGGAATTCTCGACGCGGCCATGCTGCATTCCTGCGCCGCTGCTCCGAATTGCACGCTGCCCAGCGACATCCTGAGCCATCAGCGCGTCGACGATCTGATCGTGAAGCCGATCGAGATCCGCTCGAGCTATGCGATCGTGCCGGACACTCCCGGTCTCGGCGTGGAGCTTGACGAGGACGCCGTGCGCCGATTTCAAGTGAAGGCGTGATCCGATCCCAGAGATAGCGCTTTGAATTGACAACGGCGCCTGGTACCCGCTACGCTAATTGGTTTGAAGCGAATCAGCGGAGAAGTGTGTCGATGAGCACGGAGTTTCCGTCTAAGCGGGCCATTGAGCGCCGGTGGCATGTAATTGACGGCGAAGATGTGGTGTTGGGCAAATTGGCGGCCAAGGCGGCCATGCTTTTGATGGGCAAGCACAAGGCAAGCTACACGCCCTTTCTGGATACTGGCGATCACGTTGTAGTGATTAATGCCGCCAAGGTTCGGCTAAGTGGCCGCAAGGAAGAAGACAAGATCTACCGGCGGTTCACAGGATATCCCGGCGGCCTAGTCGAGCGAAGCGCGCGCCGCGTGCGCGCTGAAAGGCCCGTCCGCATGGTGGAAGACGCAATCTTCGGCATGCTGCCGAAGACCAAGCTTGGCAAGCAGATGTACCGGAAGCTCAAGGTCTATGCCGGCGATCGCCATCCGCACGCCGCTCAGAAGCCGGTGGCGCTGGCTTTGAAATAGAAGACGAAAGGTTGGATTGGTGGCAGCGACAGTACAATACCTGGCGACGGGACGGCGTAAAAGCGCAGTAGCCCGTATCTTTCTGCGGCCCGGAAAGGGCGAAATTCAGGTCAACGGCCGTCCTATCGAACAGTATTTCCAGTCCGAGGCCACGCGCACCGCGGTGCGCCAGGCCCTCCTCGCTACGGAAACCGCGGATCGGTTCGACGTACTGATTTTGGCCAGGGGCGGCGGAGTTTCCGGACAGGCGGATGCAGCGCGCCTGGGTATTGCGCGAGCTTTGGTGGAATTCAACACGGAGTTGCGCCCGCGATTGAAGCAGCTCGGTTATTTAACGCGCGATCCCAGGAAGCACGAGCGGAAAAAATACGGCCAGAAAGGTGCTCGCAAGCGGTTTCAGTTCTCCAAGCGTTAACGTTCCTTTCGAGCGCGGAGAATTCACGGGAATTCCGCGGTTGCAATCGCTCGTTTCGCGTTCCAAACTGGTTTTTAGTGTGTTGCTTTGATCCCGCCACAAATTTCGCTTTGGACCGTGCGCGGGAAAAAGGCGGGCTCTGGTCTGGGGCTGAAGCTTCCGATCGGACAGTAACTGAGGAGGTAGTTTGCCTACAATAACCATGAAAGAATTGCTCGAAGCGGGCGTTCACTTCGGGCACCAGACCAAGCGCTGGAATCCGAAGATGAAAGAGTACATCTTCGGCGAACGCAATGGCATTTACATTATCGACCTGCAAAAGACACTGAAGATGTTCAAGGATGCGGCCCGGTTTGTTGGAGAAATGGCCGCGCAGGGGAAAAACGTTCTATTCGTCGGCACGAAGCGGCAAGCGCAGGAAGCGATCGCTGAAGAGGCTACGCGCTGCAGCATGTTCTATGTCAACCAGCGCTGGCTCGGCGGGCTGCTGACCAACATGGCCACCGTCCAGCGGTCGATCAAGCGGCTCAAAGAACTGGAGAACATGGCCAGCGTCGAGGGGGGCTACCAGGGCCGGCCGAAGAAAGAGATTATCCGCCTGGAGCGGGAGCGCAAGCACCTGGAGCAGAACCTTGCCGGCATCAAGGACATGCCGGGCCTGCCGGACGTGGTCTTCGTGATCGACTCGAACAAAGAGGCGATTGCCGTCAAGGAAGCGCGCCGGCTCAGCATTCCCGTTGTTGCCATCGTGGATACTAACTGTGATCCGGACGAGGTCGATTACGTGATACCCGGAAACGACGACGCACTGCGCGCCATCCGGCTGTTCGCAAGTAAAATTGCCGATTCCGTGATTGAGGGCCGGGCATTGGCGAGCGAGACGGAGTTCGCCGCGGAGAGAATTGTATCCGACGAGACTCCGGCAGAGGAGATTCCCGAGTACACCGAGTACGTGGATCCGAAGTACGCTGAGAAGATCATGGCGGAGAGCCTGATGGAGGAGGAAGTGCCTTCTTCGCAGCGAAAGGGTCCGGCGTCGGAGACCGCGCCGGAGACGGTGGCGGAACCTGCTGTCACCGAACATGGCAGTCACTGAGCCCGGGGCTGCCGGCGAAGGTTTGCTGGTCAAATCAGTCAGATTCGGGTTCGTATTTCTTATCTCACGTTGAGGAGTTATGGCGGAAATCACCGCTCAATTAGTGAAACAGCTGCGTGAACGCACGGGCGCGGGCATGATGGAGTGCAAGAGCGCGCTGGTTGAGTCGAAGGGGGACATCGGCGAAGCCGAGGTGATTCTGCGCAAGCGAGGGATTGCATCGGCCGGGAAAAAAGCTTCGCGCGCCACCAAGCAGGGCTTGATCGGCAGCTACATTCATCATGGCGGCCAACTCGGTGTACTTCTCGAGGTTAATTGCGAATCCGATTTCGTGGCCCGCACCGACGATTTCAGAGAGCTGGTGCACGACGTGGCGATGCACATCGCAGCCGCTGATCCGCAGTACCTGCGAAAAGAAGACGTACCGGCATCGGCGCTCGATAAGGAACGCGAAATCCAGCGGGCCCGGGCGCTGGCCGAGGGCAAGAAGCCGGAAGTGGTTGACCGTGTAGTCGAGGGCCGGATGAACAAGTTTTACGAGGAGGTCTGTCTCTATGAGCAGCCTTTCATCAAGGAGGGCACTCTGACCGTAGGTCAACTGGTCAAGACCAAAATCGCGAAGCTCGGCGAAAACATCACGATATCGCGTTTCGTGCGGTTTAAGGTGGGCGACACGCCGGTGGCCGAGTCGGGAGGCGACACTTCAAGGGCAGCCGAGCCTGTTCCGGGCGGCGCGCCTCCAGCGGATACGAGTGTCCCGGTATAAGCGAATCCTGCTCAAGCTGAGCGGCGAAGCCCTGGCGGGCGGCGGCGCTTTCGGAATCGACGGCCAGCGAGTGAAAGAGCTCGCGGCGGAGGTGGCCGAAGTCGCCTCTAGCGGTGTTGAAATCGGGATCGTTGTCGGCGGCGGTAACTTTTTCCGAGGCGTGGCTGCCGCGGCCCGGAACATGGATCGCGTCACCGCCGATCACATGGGAATGCTGGCTACCGTAATCAACGCCCTCGGACTTCAGGACGCGCTCGAACAGATCGGCGTTCATACTCGCGTGATGAGCGCCATCGAGATGCACCAGGTGGCCGAGCCATACATCCGGCGGCGCGCGATCCGCCATCTCGAGAAAGGCCGCATCGTGATCTTTGCGGCCGGAACCTCCAATCCGTACTTCTCCACGGATACGGCGGCGACGCTGCGGGCGCTTGAGATCCGGGCGGAGGTGATCGCCAAAGCCACGCGAGTGAACGGGGTCTACGATAAGGACCCGTTGAAGTTTCCCGAAGCCGTCATGTACCAGGAGATCGGATATCTCGAAGTGCTCTCAAAGGCGCTGGGCGTGATGGATGCTACCTCGATCGCGATGTGCCGCGACAACAAGCTACCGATTATTGTTTTCAATCTCAATCAATCTGGCAATATAATGCGTATGTCGATGGGTGAGGCCATTGGCACTCTGATTCATTGATTTCGCGGATCCGGCTATGAAGACAGAACAAACAGCCCCGAGCGGGCCAGCCTTCAATTCAGTCAAAGACGTCGAGGCTAATCTCAAGACACGCATGGAGAAAGCCGTTGCGGACCTGCAGCATGAGATGTCATCGATCCGCACCGGCCGTGCGTCGCTGTCTATCCTGGATCACATTCGCGTGGATTACTACGGCACTCCGAGCCCGCTGAATCAGGTCGCTACGCTGCACGTTCCGGAGCCTTCGCTGATTACGATTCAGCCCTGGGATGCATCTCAAATCGGGCCGATCGAAAAAGCGATTCGCACATCCGATCTGGGGCTGAATCCCGCCAATGACGGCAAAGTGATTCGCTTGCCGATTCCCCCGCTTACCGAGGAGCGGCGCAAGGAACTCGTCAAACGGTTGCACGCCGTGGCCGAGCATCACCGGGTGGCGATTCGCAACATTCGGCGGGACGGCAACGAAGCGGTCAAGAAGCTGCTGAAGGACAAAAAGATCACCGAGGACGAGGACAAGCGCGCGCACGACGAAATTCAAAAGCTGACCGACTCCTACATGCAGAAGGTGGACCAGGCAGCCAAGGCCAAGGAAAAAGAGATCCTCGAGATCCGGTAGATTCTCGGGCGTTCGGCAATCGCTATCTTGGAACGTAGAGCATTTCTGAGCGGCGCAGCCATGCTGGCCGGCGGGCCGCCGCCCGAGCACCCTCTAATCCGCCCCAAGGCGCTGCGGCCGGGCGACACAGTGGGCCTCATCACCCCTTCGAGTTTTGTGTCGGACCCCGACCGTCTTCTGCTTGCTTCAAAGACCATGGAGTACTTCGGGCTGCGCCTGAAGTGGGGTAAGAACGTCGGCCGGCAGGCGGGCTACCTGGGTGGTTCGATAGACGAGCGGCTCGATGATCTGCATCGGATGTTTCGAGACCCGGACGTGCGCGGTGTTTTTGCGGTCCGCGGCGGCTACGGCTCTGAACAACTGCTGGACCGTATCGACTACGATCTGATCCGGCGGAATCCAAAAATCTTTCTGGGTTACAGCGACATCACCGCCCTGCATCTGGCGATACAGAAACGTGCGGGCCTGGTGACTTTCCATGGCCCCGTAGTCCTTTCGGGTTTCACTCCATATACCGAGAATAGTTTCCGCAGAGCGCTGTTCTCAACGGAGCCGCTCGGCGCGCTCACGAATCCGGCGGAATTGAATGCGCTGCGCCCAGCGCATCTGCTCCGCAAGGTTCGCGCAGGGAAAGCGCGGGGCCGCCTGATAGGCGGGAATCTCACGCTGATTTCCACACTGATGGGCACTCCGTTCGAGATTGATACCCGGGACTCGATTCTCTTCCTCGAGGATGTGGGGGAAGAGCCGTACCGCATTGATCGCATGTTGACGCAGCTTCGGCTCGCAGGCAAGTTCGACAGCGTTGCGGGAGTCATCTTCGGTGAATGCCGCGAGTGCGGCCCGCGCGAATTCCAGCCTTCCTTCACGTCCACCTATTCGCTCGGAGAGATCATCGATCGCATTCTCGCACCACTGCCTGTCCCGGTGCTCTCAGGATTAACAATCGGGCACACCGACGATCAGCTTACTCTCCCTCTGGGCATCTCTTCCATGCTGGATGCGGACAAGGGAGAACTGGTGATCGAAGAGGCGGGCGTGGTTTGACGCGCTACGCTTTCACTGGGCGGCGCCGAACATCTTCTCCTGACGCCGCCGGACCTCCTCCGGAGCAAGAATTTCGTTAAGCATGAGCGGAGAATTCCCGATGCGGGAACCGTAGATGCGGAGTCAGTGTGAAAACGCCTTCCGGTATCGGATCTTAGATCATGCTCGGGCCGGAGGCAAAGCGGCGAAAATCTCGCTGATCGGAAGCGCAACTGGCGGGTCATCCGTCCGCAGCACATCGCCGGCTGCAGTAAAGCCCTGTGGGCTAGCTAAGTATAAGCCACGCGGATGAACCGAATAGCGACACGCTCAAGCGCCGGGTCGCAGACCGGACAGTGCGATAATAAGCAACTCATGTCCTGGTATTACGTCCGGGTGCCTGCATCGAGCGCAAATCTCGGCCCCGGCTTTGACGCTCTCGGTCTGGCCTTCGGCATCTATCTCGAATGCCGCTTCCGGCCAAGTGAGCGCTTGCATATCGTTGCGGCGGGACGCGATTCTAATGCCATTTCAACCGGTGAAGACAACCTGATCTGGCAAACGGCCCTGGCGGTTGCGGCGAAGGCTCGCATGGAGATGCCCGCCATTGAGCTCCGCATCGATAACGACATACCGATCGGCAAGGGATTGGGGTCGAGCGCTGCGGCTCTGACGGCCGGCGTGATCATTGCGGACGTGCTGCTAGGACTTGGTTGGAAACCACACCGCATTCTGGATGAAGCCGCGCGCCTGGAAGGCCATCCGGACAATGTCGCGGCCTGCATTCTGGGCTCTATAGTCGCCAGTGCGATCGATTCCGGAGGCGTTGCCCGCGCAGTCCGTATTGAACTTTCTCCGCGGCTGGGCGTGGGAATCGTCGTGCCGGACTTCCCGTTGTCCACCACCAAAGCCCGGTCCGTACTGCCTTCCTGCTACGATCGCGAAGACGCGATCTTCAACGTGCAGCGCGCCTCCTTGCTGATTGCAGCGCTGGCCACCGGCACAGTCTCGGCATTTCCAGCGGCGCTCGAAGACCGTTTCCACCAGCCCTACCGAATACCGCTCGTCCCCGGATTGGATGAAATTCTCAAGCTTCGCGCTCCGGGTCTGTTGGGTTGCGCGTTGAGCGGCGCCGGTCCATCAATCGTTGTCTTTTTTGAGCGCGGCTATGAGCAGGTCTGCGACTTGGTGCGGCAGGTGTTTCGGCTTCACGGCCGCGATTCCGAGGTCCTGCTTGCCAGCATCGCCCAGTGTGGTTTTGAACTGCGGGACAATATCGAACTATGATGACTGCGCGTGAATACCTAGAGAGCACCGGCTTGCCGGGCTGCGATCCCGTGGACTGCCCCGCTTCCGCGAAACGTTTCCCGGATGGCGGCCAATATCGGATCGAGATTCCGAGCACCGAGGGACCACGGGTGCTCGCGGCGGTGCTCGGCGAGGCCGAAGTCCGCAAGGTCCCGGTACATCGCGTCAGCCAAGGCAGCGGCATCATGCTCATGACGGACGACGAGATTTCAGAAATGCTGGAAATCGGGCGACGGGCGGCGATTGAGGTGAACCTGTTCATCGGTCCGCGCGGCACGTTCGACATTGGCGCTCAGGTCTATTCGGCGGCTGGAAGATCGCTAGGGCTCGGTCTACGCGGCGCGGACCAACTCCGCTTCGCGATCGAAGATTTGAAGCGCGCCGTGCGCCTGGGACTCCGCAGCGTGCTGGTCTCCGACATCGGAATTCTCCAAGTGATCTCAAAAATGCGCGCTTCCGGGGAGCTGCCGGTCGATTTGGTCATCAAGACCTCCGTGATGATGGCGCCTACCAATCCCGCGGCGGCGCGGATCCTGGAAGTGCTCGGCGCCAATACCATCAACGTGCCGTCCGATCTGACGATTCCCCAGATTGCGGCCATGCGTTCGGCCATTGATGTGCCGATCGATTTTTATGTAGAAGCCCCCGATAACATCGGCGGGTTCATCCGGTACTACGAAATACCGGATTTGATTCGTGTGGCCTCTCCCATCTATTTGAAATTTGGCCTGCGCAATGCGCCGGACGTTTACCCGAGCGGCACTCACATCGAAAACACGGTGCTGGCGCTGTCGCGCGAGCGTGTTCGGCGGGCGGAGATCGCGCGCGAAATCATCATGCGGTTCTGCCCGGATGCGGCAATGTCCCCGCTGCGGGCCCGCGATCTCGGAATCCCGGCGTTAGTGTGAACAGGTGCGCGGTATTTGATGATGATGCTCTCGATGCGCTGATACACTGGGTATCAGCTCGTGTTCTCACGCATTACCCTGCTCATTACGATCCTGCTGTTCGCAGGGTGCGCGACGAGGTCCAGCGAAGAGGGCGTGCTCGGGGAGGCCTACGTCGGCCCTGCGTCTCTGAATCTGCGCGCCGATATCCCAAGTAATTCGCCGGTCACCGCGACAGTTGCACACGGCGAGCGCCTTCAGATTCTCCAGCGCCGGCGCGTATTTCTGAAGGTTCGAACCGCCAAGGGCGTGGAGGGCTGGACGAGCGAGCGCTTCCTGCTAAGCTCCAGCGAAGTGCAGGCGCTGAAGGCCATGGCGGAGGAAGCGCGGCATCTTGCTTCGCAGGGTGTTGCGAGCACGTTTTCCGTGCTGAACATGCACACTCTGCCTTCGCGCAGCGCGCCGAGCTTCGCGCAAATACAGGAAGGTCAGAAGATAGACGTGCTGATGTACCGCGTGGCGCCGCGCACTTCGCCGCCGCGGCCACCTCTTCTGCCGTCCCCGGCTGCGCCCGTGCGGAAGGTTGCGCGCAAGCCTGCCCCGGAGAAGTTCCCGCCGCTGCCACCCGCGCCGAAACCGCCCCGGGACTGGCTGGAGATATCCAGGCGAGCATCAGAGGCAACGCCGGCGTCGCAACCGGAGGACCGGGAGCCGAGCGTATCAGCACCCGTGCCCGCGGACGACTGGGCGCTCGTGCGCACGCGTGAGGGACAGGTGGGCTGGGTACTCACCAGCAGGCTCTACATGTCCATTCCGGACGAAGTCGCTCAGTACGCGGAAGGTCACCGCATTACGTCCTATTTCTCGCTGGGCGAGCTTCGCGACGGCGATCAGATTAAACACCATTGGCTGTGGACGACGCTGAGTCAGACCGCGCAGCCTTATGACTTCGACAGCTTTCGTGTATTCATCTGGAACTTGCGCCGCCACCGGTATGAGACCGCATACATTCAGCGGCGGGTGAAAGGATATTTGCCGGTCAAACTACACCCGGTACAACTGGCTGTATCTGACTTGCGCAGGGGAGCCCCTCCGGAGGCCTATCCCGGATTTTCCGTTTGTGTGGAAAAGGCGGACGGCAGGCGCTATTGGCAGAACTTTGCATTCATTTACCCCAACGTACGATTCGCCGGCGAACAATCGGGCGAGAGCATCTTCCCCGGAGCCCCGGCGCAACCGCCGCAGGAGGTAGCCGGGAACCCGCCGCCTGCCGCGCGCAAAAGCGTCTACGGCCGGGTCAAGAGCCTGCTCGTCGCGGCCCGGCGCTGGCTTGGCGGTCAGAAGAAATGACTCACAAACAATTTACACGGCGAATGTTTTCGTATATGCTAGAGATGCTCGGCTATCGATTTGCGCGCAGTCATGGATCTCACCGCACATTGCACGTTGAGTCGCGATGAAATGGAGCACCGTCGATTGCAGGCCGCACAGGAGTTGTTAAACGGCGTACCGCAATCGCGTGTTGCGCGAAAATTCGGGGTCAGCCGGACTACGGCTTCGCGTTGGGGAAGGGCTCTCAGCGTCCGTGGAATTGAGTCTTTACGAAAACGCAGGGCCCCCGGTCGCCCGAGCCGCCTGAAGCCGGAACAGTGGGCCGACGTAGTTCGTTTGTATGCTGCCGGGCCTCGGGCCGCAGGCTTTGATGCGGATCGATGGACAACTGCCAGGCTTGCCGCAGTCATCGAGGCGCGCTTTGGCATACGGTATGATCCCGATCACGTTGGCCGGATCATGCATCGCCTCGGTTTGCGTCAGAAGGCAGGGTCCAGCCGGACCTCGGGCGCAACTTCATCGCGAACCGATTTCTATTCCAGTCCATCTGTCGCGTCCGGCTCCAGCACCTACCGCCCGACGGTTTAAAGCTCCCCCCGGGACAGCGGAGCGGACTTAAGAACGTGAAATCTTGCGTGCGCGCCGAAAGGATGAGACACCGTAGCCGCCTAGCAGCAGAACGCAAAAAACCAGCATCGCGAGCCGGAGCACCGCTCCGGGGCTGCCGTCGAACTCTCGGACGGCTCGGATCCCGGAGAAGAGGAACAATACCGCCAGGGAGAGGAATAAAAACCCGATTACTTCGTTCCAAAGCGTCCGGATGGGCTTTAAAACTGCTGGTACCACGTGTTGGAGGAACTGCCTTCCGTGCCGATAAACGTTGCGTTTTACCACTAGAATCATCGTAACAGAGATTGCGCGCACGCCGACCTGCAGTAATGGAGCGTTTTGGCCGATAAAATCCTGGGTGGAGCTTGTTCCGGTGATTGGCGTCCACTAAAATCGGAACGGGTGTCGCAGAACCTCGGCCCGGGGGATTTTGCAACGCGGAATGGGAGCCGCGCATCCACCATTACTGAGGAGGTGTCCGTGGACGAGCCTTTAAAAAATCTTATGCAGGAGCTGGGGAACGCGATTAACGATTCGCTCTCCGAATCCGATCGCATTGCAGAGGCGATTGGTGAAATTAAGCGCGCCGGCTACGATGTCTTCCTCGTTTTGGAAGCCACAATTGGGTTCAATAAGCGGGACGAAGAGGCGGCTGACGGCGATGAGGATAGTACAGGCGAGGATACGCCGAAACGCGGCTTCGAGACTTCCGGTAAAATTAAGTTTACAACGCAGGATCATCGGTTCTTGCGCGCCATGAAGATCGCGGTCGACGAAGAGACGCGATAGTTCTCACCCTAGCAGTTCCTCGTAGATTCGCCAGGTTTCCCCGACAGCTTTGGCCCATGTGAATGCTCCGGCGCGACGGGCGCCTCGTATGGCCCATTCCAGCCGTTTTTCTTCCTGGGCGGTAAGCTCGCGCAGTGCTGTTGTGAGCTGATCGATATCTAGCGGGTCAATAAGCATGGCGGCGCCGCCGGTGACCTCGGGTATTGCCGAGGTATTGGACGCAATTACCGGCAGCCCGGCGGCCATGGCTTCGAGTACTGGCATCCCGAATCCCTCGTCAAGTGACGGAAAGGCGAAGATCGACGCCCGCGCGTACCACGCGGCAAGAGCCTGAGGAGATATGTACCCGGTCACGGAAATTCGATCTCGCGCGGGGCTTGCTTCGATTCGGCGGAGAATTTGTTCGGCTCCGTAGCCGAATGACCCCGCAAGGACCAGGCGCCAGTTTATATCCGTCTTCTCGAATGCTTCCACCAGGCGCGCGATGTTTTTTCGGACCTGAATTGCGCCTACGTGAAGTACGACAGGCTCCCGTTTGAGACGAGGCAACGCCAGTTGCCTCACGCCGTGATGGACGACTCGAATCCGGTCAGGCTCTACGCCTAGCAGCTCCGTAACCTGTTTTGCCGTGAATTGCGACACCGCGATGATGCGGGTGGACTCGGCTGCCGCACGGCGGGCCTGTTCGCTGAACCGAAGGCGGAATTCCGGCGTAGAGTACTCGCTGGTGAGCACAAACAAGTCGTGGAACGTGGAAATGGCGAATCGCGCGCGCCGGCCGGGCAACCGCTGGTTCAGGCCGTGAAATAGCTGCGCGTGGCCAAGCGGAAATCGGTCATGTAAGATTCTTCGCCGAACGTTGGAGGGCAGCCGCTGGCCGAAGGACCTCAGATACCGATGAGGCCGATAGTAGAATCGCAGCTTCGCTTCGGGGTGAGCCGCCGCAAGCCCGAACAGAATTTCGTGAGAGTAGATGCCAACTCCGGAGAGGTGCTCACCGATAGAGTAAGTAGCGTCCAGTGCGATCGTCAATCGGGAATCTGATAATCCTTCAGCTTCCGGTAAAGCGTCGTGCGGCTGATCCCAAGGAGTTGCGCCGCCTTGGCCCGATCGCCACGGGTATGCCCGAGCGCATCCAAAATAGACTGTCTCTCGACTTCCTCCAGGGGCAGCACCGGGCCGCGGGGAGATCGGCGTACGAGAAGAGGAGCATCTTCGACGGATGCCTCCGGATCCACCTGCGCGACGGGAGGCGGGCTCGAACTGCGCCGACTGTAATGAAACAGGCTGGGCAGGTCTGCCACATCGAGTCTTGGACCGGAGTTCAAAGTAATCATCGCTTCGATGCAGTTCTTCAATTCACGCACGTTGCCGGGCCATTCATGGCTGCACAGCGCTTGTAAAGCGTCCTCTGAGAGCTCATAATTGCGGTCGCTCCGGCTTAGAAAATGTTCAATCAGCAACGGCACGTCTTCTTTGCGGTCGCGCAGCGCGGGAAGACGGATCTTCACGACATTGAGGCGATAAAAGAGATCCTGTCGAAAACGGCCGTGCTCCACCTCCCGGGCAAGGTCACGATGCGTGGCCGCGATTACACGGATGTCCACCTTGATCTGCCGCAGCGATCCCACAGGCCGGAATTCCCGCTCTTGAAGGAGCCGGAGCAGCTTAACCTGCATTTCGAGCGGTAGGTCGCCGATCTCATCGAAAAAAGCCGTCCCCCCATCGGCCTGCTCCACTAGCCCTTTTTTGCTCTCACCGGCTCCCGTAAAAGCGCCCCGCGTGTGTCCGAAAAGCTCGCTTTCCATTAACGGACCGACAAGGGAACCGCAATCGATCGGCACGAAGTTACCGGTGGGATTGGCATTATGAATCGCGCGGGCGACGACTTCCTTTCCGGTACCCGTTTCGCCTAGCAACATCACGGGAGCGCGGGAGCGGGATACTTTTTCGATCAACCGCCGAACCTCACGAATCTGCGGCGACTGCCCCACAAGACCATGTGGGCAATCCACAGTGGCGGAGTTCATGTTGTAACCATCTGATTATACTGAATCCAGCCGAACGACAAAGGCTTCCAGATGGCGGCCGGCTTCCCGGCGGATTTTACCCGCAAGCTCTCCAGCGCTGCTCTCGGTCGCCTCGACGCCCACCAGAACACGCCATAAAGCCGGGTCTCCCGAGCGTTGCACCAAACGTGCGGCACCGTACCGGCTTTCCATATCCCTACGCACGCGCTCGGCATTCTTCCGATCCCGAAAAGCGCCAACCTGGACTGCAAAACGGCCCGCGGCCGCAATGGGAGCACGGATGACCTCGAGCCGTACCTTACCAGTACCCGGACCGATCAAATCAATCCGGCGAGCCGCGGCGCGTGAGAGGTCGATCACCCGGCCGTCGAGAAACGGGCCGCGGTCATTGATGCGGACCTCTACGGTCTTCTCATTCCTTAAATTGCGGACCCGCACCCAGGTGCCGAACGGCAGGGTCCGATGCGCGGCCGTAAGTTGCTCCATATCATAGATCTCGCCGCTGGCAGCAGGACGCCCATGGTAGGGGTGGCCATACCAGCTTGCCACGCCGACTTCTGTCCACCCCGGCGGCGGCGGACCGGGCGTCCGCACCGTTCGTTTCCGGGCACATCCTACAACGAGGAGAACACTCAAGCCAGCAATGGCTACGGCTCGCCGCATTCCTGCTGTGATGCTATCGTGTTGAATCGTACGCTGTCCAGTTCACTCCGGGCGGAGCTTTACAGATTCCTCATAAAGTGGCGCTTGATTTTGCCGATACAGCAAGTATGCCGGAGCGACGCTCGAATGTTCGAATGTTATGTGCGGATCTGGTGGAAGTGCGCTGGCACGATGAGCGAGGCCGCAGCCAGAACGCTACCGTCCTCCTCGAAGATATCGCTCCTTCCGGCGCTTGCCTCCAGTTCGAAGCCGCGGTGCCGATCGGGCTTGATGTACGCATCCGCTGCGGTTCCAAGTACTTAGATGGTATCGTTCGTTACTGCGTGTACCAGGAGATCGGCTACTTCGTGGGCGTGGAGTTTGCTCCTGACAGCCAGTGGTCGCGGGAAGAGTTCGAGCCGCAGCATTTGCTGGATATGCGTGAAATGCTTGAGAGTGATGGCGCCCGAGATCCGTCCGGGCGTTCTTGACCACTGTTCTCGTTCTCTTTGTGTCCGCAGTTACCACGCGCTGTGTGTAGTTTTTTCAACCGAAGCGGTTTGAGCAGAGGGCGAAGTTCTGGAATTCAAATGTAAATCGCATTGGGCATTCAGTTGCGGTCCCTTCCTGTAAGGAGTGGATTTTATGCGGAAGGCGTCCTGTTTTCTGTTAATTTGCTTGGGGTTTCTGGCGGCGCAAGAGCCCAACCCGACTCAGCAGAAGTCGGCTCCGCCCGTGCAGACCGGCCAGCCCATGCCGGTTTTTCGGATCACGGTGGTTTCGCGCACCATCAAGGCCGTCAACTATCATCATCGAACCGGCACAACCAAGATCGACTTCCGCGGCACGGAATTGATGCCGCAGGCTAGGGGTCAAGCGAGAGTGCAGAGCCAAATGGGCTCGACCAAGATAGAAACCAGCGTAGAAAAACTGGATCCTCCGGGCAGATTCGGTCCCGAGTTTATGACTTATGTGCTCTGGGCCATAACGCCCGAGGGTCGCGCGCAAAATCTGGGCGAGCTGGCGCTGTCGGGCAATAAATCAAGCCTCCTTTCAACCACCGAGCTCCAGGCTTTCGGCCTAATCGTGACGGCGGAGCCGTATTTCGCCGTGACGCAGCCCAGTGACGTAGTCGTTATGGAGAATTTCATCCGTACCGACACGACGGGCACCATCCAGCAGGTGGATGCGAAATACGAACTGCTCCAGCGCGGGACATATACGATGAATCGCAGCGACTTTCATCCGCCAAGGGTGGATCCCAAGGGTCCGCTGCAGCTTTCGGAAGCCCGCAACGCGGTAGAGATCGCCAGGCTTGCGGGAGCCGAAAAGTACGCGGCCGACACGTTCCAAAAGGCCCTGGTCAACTTGCAAAATGCAGAAGGCTTTATGCGGAGCAAGGGTGACCGGAAGCGGGTAGAGACTACGGCTCGGGAAGCAGCGCAAATGGCGGAAGATGCGCGCCTCATCACGATTCGCAGAATTCGGGAAGACGAATTGGCGCGCGAACGAGCGGCGGCAGCCGCGCGTGAAGCAGCCGCGAAAGCTCAGGCGGAAGCCGAGGCCCAGCGCCGCGCGCAGGCGGAAGCAGAACGTCTGGCCGCAGAAAAGGCCCGCCGCGAGGCCGACGAGGCCGCACTGCGCGCGCAGCAGGAGCGAGCCGCTGCGGAAGCTGCTCGGGCTGAAGCTTTGGCCCAGCAGAAAGCCGCCCAGGCCGAGGCTGAGAAAGCCAGGCTGGCGGCTGAAGAAGCTACGCGCCTCAGACAACAGGCAGAGGCGGAAAAAACCGAGCTGCGCAATAATTTGTTGAAGCAGCTTAATACCATTCTCGAGACGCGTGACACAGCCCGCGGACTGATCATGAATATGTCAGACGTGCTGTTCGATACCGGCAAGTACACGCTTCGCCCGGCGGCTCGAGAAAAGCTGGCCAAAGTTTCAGGCGTCATTCTCGGCCATCCTGGTTTGAAGCTCACGATTGAAGGCCACACGGACAGCGTTGGAAGCGATGAGTATAACCAGAGGCTATCGGAGCAGCGCGCCGAGGCGGTCCGCGATTATCTGACCAGCCAGGGTGTTTCGATGGATGCCGTGACGGCACGCGGTTTCGGCAAAACCCGTCCGGTGGCATCGAATGACACAGCCGCCGGCCGGCAACGGAACCGGCGCGTCGAGCTTGTAGTCTCCGGCGACATCATCGGCACGCCTGCCGGGACGGAGTCCGGATTGCGTTAAGCCCCCTTCCCGGTGCCTGCAGAATCCGAGCAGCGGATTATTTTCGGACTGCTCCTCATACTGAGCCGGCCGCCGCTCGCCATTCGAGCGAGTGGCCCCGGCCCGGAAGAGATCATCCGAGATTTGAAAGATGTGGAAGCCGCGGTCGGTCTCAAACCGACACAAAACTTTGAGCGCTCCCGCGAGTGCCGAGCGGCCTATCACCGCTGCTACTTCACAGGCAAGCTGGAGCTGCCGGAATCGTATAACGGCCTGAAGTTGCGTGAAGGCCGCAAGGAGGGCTGCTCGATTGACGAAGACAAGTATGACGTGTTCTTCTATACGGCTGAGGCGGTCGCCACCGGGCATGCGCCCATAACGGAAGCTCTGGCTGCTGCGTCGCCCGAGCGAGTGGCTATGGTCGTTCCCCATGAGGACTTCCATGTGCAGGTTCGCGAATTGCCCGATCGGATTGCCGAAGCAGCGGCCACGCTGGTCGGATTTGCCACTGCTGCCGTGGCAAGCGGTTCAGAGGCGACGAGTGAGGCCGAACTGTTTCTGCGGAAATCGGCGATTATTAATCGCTACTACGATCAACTCGGCGCGGTGTACCGCCGAAGGCGCAGCCGGATAATTTCGACGAGCGAGGCCCTCCGCGAAAAGTGCAGGCTTCTGGAAGCGTTGCAGAAAGAGTGCGCGGCGATTCAGCCCGACCCGCGCTCCTTTAACAAATGCGTGTCGGCGCCGAACAACGCTGGCCTGGCTTTCGATCACACATACACGAAGTTCTATCCGCTGATCTACCGAATCTTTTCCGCCTGCGGGCAAGACTTGCGATGCACGGTCGAAATCATCACGAGGGCTCCGAAGCGAGGCTCCGAAACGGAAACAATCCGGTACTTCGAAGAGAGATCCATGTTCACTGACCGACCGGATGGGGCGACGCCCGCACCGCGCGCTCAAAAGCCCAGCCGCGAATGTGATTGATCTGCTCCTTCATGGTGCGTGAGAGCGGGACGATCTTTACAGCAATATTGATGAGGTCCTGCTGGGCGACCTCGCGGTCCGCCAGGCGGGCTCTCGTGATGGCCGATACGACACACTGCTCGATTTCGGCGCCGGTCCAGCCGGCCGTGAGGCCGGCAAGCTGTTCGAGATTGAACCCAGCCGGATCGGCTCCCCGCCGGCTGAGGTGGATCCGGAAGATCTCAACCCGTTCCTCGTCAAGCGGCAGATCGACGAAGAATACTTCATCGAAACGTCCCTTGCGGATCATTTCAGCGGGAAGCAGATCGATGCGGTTTGCCGTAGCGGCGACGAACAGCCCCCGAGCCTTCTCCTGCATCCAGGTGAGAAAGAACGCGAAGATCCGCCCCTGCTCCCCGCCGGATTCGGTCGACGTAATTCCCATCTCGATCTCGTCGAACCAGAGGACCGCCGGCGCCATGTCTTCCATCATTTTGCAGGCTTCGACGAACGCGCCTTCGGGCTTGCCGTGCCGCCCGGAAAAGATTTCGATCATGTCCACCCGATAGAGCGGAAGTTGGAAAGAGGATGCAATCGCCTTGACGCAGAGGCTCTTGCCGCAGCCCGGAATCCCCATCATGAGGATTCCCTTGGGCACGATCTCGGCGCTAAGGCTGTCCCGCATCTGAAAAAGCTTGCGCCGCTCCAACAGCCATTTTTTCAGTCCTTCGAGCCCGCCTACCTCGCCCAAGCTCGTGCCGTCGGCAATGTATTCGATCACGCCGCTGCGGTTTACCAGGAGCCGCTTTTCTTCGAGCAAGGCCGGCAGAGACTCCGGTCCAAGCCGTCGGCTCGCGGCTATTGCCCGCCGTAGCGCATATCTGGCCTCGTCCAGCGTCAATCCCTGGAGCGCCCGCGCAAGTTGATGCAAGGTGGCCTCGTTCACTTCATTGCTCGCGTCTGCGGGCAACACGCGTTCAATCTCCTCCCGTAAGAACTCCAGCAGCTCCACCAGATCAGGAGGCCTGAGCTCTAGAAACACAACGCTGCGATCGAGCTCCTCCGGAATAAATCGGACTGGAGAAGTGACGACGACAAATTTCCACTGGCCGAGACAGCTCTCGTAGACATCCCGCAGGCGGCGCCGAATCTCAGACGACTCGCGCAGGGGCTCATGGAAATCCTTGAGGTGAAAAATGGCGGCGCGCGTGTGTGCGGCGATAAAATCCAGAGCTCCGCGCGCGCACTGAGTTCCCGCTTCGGCTGTTCCATCATCCCGGCGCATACCTTCTGTGATGCTCCACGTCCACACCGGAACCGGCACGGGCGCCGCGAGCCTGAGACCGGCTTCGCGAAGGCATTTCGCCACTCGCTGTTCTTCGGCTGAGCGAATATATGCGAGCGGCCGCCCGGACTCGAAGATTTCCCGAATCATCTTTGCCGCGCGGCTCTCGGTGTGATCATGCGGCGTGGAAGTGGAATTAGTAGGCGCTATTCGCTTGGTCTCCTTTTCCGAGCACTCTCTTCATTATGATCGAATAGCGCGGCGCGCAAGATTCAAGGCGATTCAGGGTATCTCCGGCAATGCGAAGCTGTAAAGTACATTGCCGGCTGAGAGCGCGACAAACTGCGTGCCATCCACTGCATAGCTCATAGGCGACGAATCGATCGGCGCGCCGGTCTGAAATTTCCAGAGAAGCTTTCCAGTGCGCTTGTCCAAAGCTACCAGGTGGCCGTCGCGGCTGGCGGCGAACAGGACGCCTCCGTCCGTGGCCAGTACGCCCGCCGACAGCGAACCGATGTAGAACTTGTACTCCCAATCAACGTTGCCGGTTTCGGGATTGATCGCTTTCACGCCGCCCCATTCCCGATCCTCCACGGGCGTGGTTTTCCCGCCCATGTAGCTCCGTCCGGGCTTGTAGTCGTCGTGACGCTTATAGTACCGGTCGCCGAACTCGCGAAACGTGATAAACAGATGTCCGGTCTCCGGATCCCAAGAAGGCGACATCCAATTTGTTGCGCCCCACATACTGGGATACGCGACGCTGCCCTCCAGAGTCGGCTCCTGGTTCTTCGCCAGAATCGGGCGGCCGCTATCATCCAGGCCTTTCGCCCAGGTTTGGCGTGCAAACGGTTTGCCGAGGAGAAATTTGCCATCCGTGCGGTCGAGAACGTAGAAGAACGCATTCCGATCGGCGTGCAGCATCAGGCGTCGCTTCTCGCCTCGAAAGGTCGCGTCCACGAGGACCGGCGTCTCTGCGGAGTCCCAATCGTGGACGTCGTGCGGAGTGAACTGGAAATGCCACTTGCGTTTTCCTGTGCTGGCATCCAGCGCCACGACCGAACAACTGAACAGGTTGTCGCCTTTGCGGACATCCCCGTTCAGATCCGGGCCGGGATTGCCTATGCCCCAGTACAACGTATCGGAGTCCGGATCATACGTCCCGGTCATCCATGTGGAGGCGCCGCCGCGGCTCCAACTGTCGCCCTCCCATGTGTCGTTGCCGAACTCGCCAGGCCCGGGGACCGAATAGAACCGCCATAGCCGCTTACCGGTGGCAGGGTCATAGGCATCGATAAACCCGCGTACGCCAAACTCCGCGCCGGAGATTCCGGCGATGATCTTATCGCGAAGCGCGAGCGGAGCCATCGTGCCGCTGAAGCCCTGGAGATGATCGGCCATTTGCGATTCCCAGAGCGGAAGACCGCTCTTGGCGTCGAGCGCTACGAGATAGGCGTCCGTCGTCGTAACGAAAAGTCTTCCGCCGAGCATGGCTACACCGCGGTTCACTTTGGCCGCATCGTAAGGATTGACCAACTTGCGGCGCCGCTGATACTGCCAGATGATGTTGCCCGTGCGTGCGTCAAGCGCAAATACGCGGCCTAGCACACCGGTGGTGTACATGATTCCATCGACAACGAGCGGAGTGGCCTCGAGATTCCCGCCGCCGGGCACCTGGAACGCCCAGCGCGTCTGCAAGCGGTTCACATTTTGCACGCTGATCTGCTTCAGGTTGGAATAGTGGCGGCCCCGATAGTCACCCCAGTAGGTAAGCCAGTTGTGAGGCTCCCGTTGCGAGTTGCGGATGCGCTCGTAGTCGAGTCCGCCGGTAATCGGCTGCGCCGCTACTTTTGCCAGGTCTCGCACGCGCAAGGTTTTGAGATAGGCCAAAAGATCGTCGATCTCAGCCGAAGACAGGCGCCGGCCGTAGTCGTCTGGCATGAGCGATTTCTCTTCATAGCGGATATCGGCGAGATTCTTCTTTTCGAACAGATGAAACTTTTCGGCGGTATCCATTAATTGGAGAGAGAACGTATCTTCATTGCGTCGCAGCCCGCGGACCTCGCGTCCATCCCGTGTCTTGACGGTCACGACGTTGCGCTCGCGGCCTTCCCTCCGGTTTGGATCGAGGATCGTCTCTCGCAAGCTTTGCGCGGTCCACCGGCCGATTGAGGAAAGGTCCGGGCCGAGACGGCTGCCCCGGCCGTTCACCTGGTGGCAGACCGTGCACCCGCCTTTTCCGAAGAAGATCTTCGCACCGGCATTGGGATCTCCGCGAATGTTCTCCACGGTGGCGGAGGTGCTCAGGCTGCGGATGTAGCTGACTAGCTGCCAGACCTCATTCGGCGCCAGCAGATCAAACGCCGGCATCTGCGTACCGGGAATACCTTCACGGATATTTTGAAAGATCTGCGCATCCTCACTGCCATGTACGAAGTCCCCGCTGGCAAGAGCCGGTCCGCGCCCCCCGCGCGCATCGCCGCCGTGGCAAATCTGGCAGGATTCATCGAACAGTTTTTTTCCGGAGGCAATAGCCTCGGGGTTACCCGCGAGCGGGTTCTTTTCGGTGGAACGCCCGCCTTGGCCCAGCAACGGCAGGCTATACAGGCATAGAGACAGACAGAAGCTGATTCGTGTGATGCTCAAGATCTACTCCATTCGCGGCGCATTGCCTAACGCCATAGACTATCGCAACCGGCAGCGCTCTGCCTGACCTGGCTGCCCATAGGCGATTCCGGCTGGTGTAAACGTGCTCGGAACCCGACCTGCGCGCCCAATGGCGAGTGAGTAGATCGGGGGAGAAATGCGCTCAGCGGCAAAGTCGGAGTGTCCCGAAAAGGACAGCGGACGGAACGGCAGGGCCAAAGCCCGTTTGTCTGGAGCGTCCTCGGTGGCATCGCCCACAGCACGAACAAATTGATAGTCGGAACCGGCGTTACATGCCCGACTGTCCGAACTCATCCCACCATCATCGCGCAGGCGGCGGCGACAGTAGCTAACATGATGCCCGGCCGGTTCTTTCTTGGCGTTGGCTCCGGCGAGAGCCTGAACGAGCACATCGTCGCGCAAGGCTGGCCCGAGGTGGCGGTGCGCCAGGAAAGGCTGGCCGAGGCAATCGCGATTTTGCGTTTATTGTGGCAGGGAGGGTTGAAGAGCCATCACGGAAAGCATTTCGTGGTGGAGAACGCGCGGCTGTACAGCTTGCCGGAGCGGCCTCCGTTAGAGGAAGTTCCGTGCGGACCCGAACCGGAGAAGCACATTCGCGTCCTGCGCAAGTACATTGATGCCGGCTACGACCACATCTGCGTCCACCAGGTTGGCCCGAACCAGGAGCAGTTCCTGGATTTCTATGCGCGCGAAGTCCTGCCGAAGCTCTAGTGATTCAAGGCTGCAACCTCAATAAGCGAATACCGGCCCAAGTGGGCGCTGATCCGATCCATTCGGGACTCAGAACGGTTTTACCTGGATTTTGCCGCGTTCACATTCGTAGGTCATTGTTTCTCAAATTGCTTTCGGGTTCTTCGCTGGCTGCTGTGTTCACTCCGATCCGTGAAAGCTGTTGAACTTCGCCGCCGCAGCCGAACAACGGCCAGAGTTCGCCCGGGAGTTGCCCCGCTTCCGAGCGGAAGTGTGGCGGATCTTCAACCAATACGAGATTGCGGGTTACGTCGCGAGCTTGAAGCCCAAACGGAGGAAGAGGCTGCGGAGCCTACTGTATCTGCGGGCTTCTAGTCGAGGTCCGGCACCTGCTCGCGTGGGATCAGGAGACGGATTGACCGGCCTTGGCCGGGAATACGCGCTATGAAACCGTTCGCCTCCAGCGTCAGCACCATTCTGGTGGACGGATGGCGGGGTGACTCGAAAATAGCGCTGCATGTCGGCCTCGGCCGGCGGTTGTCCATTCACCTTCGTGTAGTAGTAGATGAAAGCCAGGTACTGACCCTGCTTGTCTGTGTGAGCCATTTTCACGCGATTGTTGCGTCCCCAATCCTCTGCCGAAAGGCGCACACGATCATGCCGGCTCTAGATGCGCGCACGAACAGGAAAAGGCGAGAAAACCAGTGGGAGTGCCGGAATTCATCACAACACTGGACACACCGCCAAAAACCCGTTTTAAAATGGAACGTCGTCGTCGGTGATGCCCGGGCTGAACCCCGGCTCTTCAGCAGCCGAGGGCTGAGGTCTTTGAGCGGTGCGTGGCATCGAAACCGGCTGCTGGGAATACTCTCCAGGCGCGGATTCACTGCGGCCTCCGCTGCTGAGTAGAATCAGGTCCTCAGCCACGACTTCAGTGACGTATACTTTGCGGCCATCCTTGTCTTCGTAGTTGCGCGTCTGCAGCCGGCCCTCAACGTAGACCTGTTTGCCCTTTTGCAGATAGTTGGCTAGGTTTTCCGAACGCCACAACACAACGTTGTGCCAGTCGGTTTCATCCTTCCATTCACCGGATTGCTGGTCCTTCCAGCGCCGGTTCGTGGCTAGCGTGAAGGTAGTTCGGGCCGTACCGCCCTGGGTGAATTTCGTTTCGGCATCCTTCCCCAGATGCCCGATCAGAATCACTTTATTGACGCTGCGGGATGCCATCTTATCCGAACTGTAGCATACGCCCGGCGCTGCTGCACCGCAACTTTCGCTACTTTTGCGAGATCATGCTGGAAGCGGCCTGGCAGGCATGAATCAGTTGCTCCGCCTCTTTCTTCGGAAAGAGACGCGAGACTGAAGCGAGAGCCGTTTCTAGTTGCTTCGCCGAGTCGTGACACTCACCGCGCTTTACCGCGGTCAGAAAGCGCCACGCTGCCGCATCGCGCCGCACATCATCGGGCGGCGCAAAATTCAGCGCGCTCGAAAACTCATCCTCGGCGCGTTCGTAATCGCCGCGCCGGAACAGCGCCACGCCGCGGTAAAGATGGGCATTCCCGCTGCCGGCTGCTCCCTCAGCGAATGCCGTACGGCTGGCAAGTTGGTAATCGGCGATTGCCTCGGGCATGTTTCCTGCAGATTCCTTGGCGCGCGCCCGAAGAAAAATCGCCCTTGCGTCAGAAGGCTGCCGCTTTATCGACGTATCCAGGCTGGCGATAGCGCCCGGATAATCACCGGCCAAGAACCGCGCTAATCCCAATTCTGTGTAGGCCCGCGTCAGTTCGGGTTCAGGTGCCAGGATCATTTCCACGCCCGGGCGCACAAACCGTTCCTGCTCCGACCACGCGCGAGTAGCCTGTTGCAGAGCAGCGACAGCTTCCCAGTTGCGAGATCCTTCGAGGGCGCTCTGGCCCCGGATCCAGGCATTCCAGCCCGCGTCCGTCGTCGTTTCCACCAGGCGCCCAGCGTCTGCCAATCGATGCTGCTGCTCGGCGATCCATACCGTCCACAGGCGGCCGACGCGCACCAGCGCCTCGCAAGTACTCGTAGGCATAATCGCTGCCGAGCAGAACGGTTGATTCAGCGCGGCGGTCAACTCCTGTTCGAGCTCTGGAAGTTTCGCGGGCTCAGCGCCGGCCTTCAATTGCGCAATTGCCGGAAGCACACGTAACCCCGAAGAAACCGGCTCGAGGCTGCGTCCAGACCAGGTCTCGATTGCTTTGCGAAAAGCGGCCACAGAGCTTGGAGCATCCGAAGCTCTGTGGGTGAGCACCGAATCCAGCAGCGTGCAGAACCCTTTACGGAAATTTAGAAGCGAAAGCTCCTCCGGACGGGCTACCGCGAGCGCCGCGGCCTGGGACTGCACACAGGCAATCGCGTCTTCGACCCGTGGCACCGCCGGGAGCATTACCCGGTCGAAGTCGGTTTGCGCCCGAATTGTCAATGCGAGGTTCTGCGCGTGGGCCGCGCTCGCAGCCAGGAGTATTAACCAGTGCAATCGCACACCAGTCTAGCAGCAATTTGAGTGCCGTTTATTGCCTCACAAACACATATCTTCGCTCTGTTAGAATTCTTGGGTATGCGCGGCAACGACGAGATCCTCAAGTTCCTGAATGAAGTGCTAAAGGCCGAGCTGACGGCGATTAACCAGTATTTTTTGCATGCCAAGATGTGCGAAAACTGGGGCTACCAGCGCATGGCCGCCTACAATCGGAAAGAATCGATCGATGAAATGAAGCATGCCGAGGAGCTAATGGAACGAATCCTTTTCCTGGAAGGCACTCCGAATATGACCGACATGTTCCCGATTCGGGTCGGCAAGGACGTCAAAGCGCAACTCGAAAGTGATCTGCAACTGGAAATGGATGCGGTACCTCGTCTGAATGCCGCGATCAAGGCGGCCGTAGCTGCCGGCGATAATGCTTCCCGCGAGTTGTTTGAACGGATCCTGATCGATGAAGAACATCATATCGATTACCTTGAAGGCCAACTGCACGCAATCAAGGAAATCGGCTTGAACAATTACCTCGCCCAGCACCTGCATAAGGAAGACGAAGATTAAAGGCGTCGCGACCGGCCGGCGGCGTAGCGCGTCAGTGAGGGTTGAGGATTCCGATGCCGATCTGGCCGTTCAGGTTCTCGTCGGGCCGCGGCAAGTTCCCTCCTCCGAACCACACGGCCAGCGAGTTGCCGAGCGCTTCGATGGTCGGGTCGCACAGCACCTTCGAATTCCAGTCCTGCCGGCCCGCGAATACTTCATGCCGCTTGCGCCAGTGGACGCCGTCGGAAGATTGCGCCAGGCCCAGACGGCGGTTCTCTTCCTGGTTGCGGCCGGTATACAACATCCAGTACGCGCCACCCGCGATCCAGACGGCCGGCTCACCCAGGCCGACTTCATCGAACGCTCCGGCCTCACCTGGTTCGAGAATTGGATTACTCCGCAGCTTTTCCCACTGCTCGCCGTTGGTGGATCGCGCGACGCCGAGCCGCTGGCGCCGGGCACGGTCCTGTCCCAGATAAAACAGATAGAATGAGTCCTTCACTCGTATGACGTAGGGGTCGCCGACACCGCGCTCGTCCCAGCTTCCGCGAGGTCCCAAGTCGAGCACGGGCTGGGAGAGCTTGCGCCAGTTTCGGCCGTCTCGGGACCGGGCCAGCCCTAGCCGCGGCGAGTCCTTCGGACCCGCTTGATACCAGTAGAGAAATTCGCCCCCATAAAACACGGCCGAGCCGTTCGCGGCAATGTAATTCCCCTCCCATGTCCGGGCGTCGGGTGAAAGAATTGCGCCGAGACGGGTCCAGTTCCGGCCATCTTGCGACGTGGCGAGTCCAGTGCGCCATACATGCCCGTCAAATCCGGAATAGAAGTTGTAGAGCAAGCCGCCATGGCGCACCACTGAAGGATTCAGAACGTCCGCCGAATCAAACGCGCCGGCGGCGGCCCTGGGAATCACGGGCCTCGGGTCCATCTCCAATTCGTAGCCGTTCACGAGGTTTGACGAAGCGACCGGAGGCAATCGGAAATCCGCGTAACGGCCGCAGCCGGCGAAAAGAAGGGTTATCGCTGGAATCCAGACAGGCCAGCGCCTCACGACAGGGGGATTTTCCACTTCAGGCCGGCGCCGCGACCCGGTCTCGATTCCAGGACCAGTTGCGCATTGAGGGCCCGCGCCCGCCGCTTGATGCTCGCCGGCCCCAGGCGGAGCAGATCCAGTTCGTCGATATTGTAAGTCCCGCTGAACGGGAAGCCGTTCCCGTTATCGTCCACCGAGATCTCAAGAAACTGGCCGTTACGTTCCATAGCTACAGCTACCCGCGTCGCGCCGGCGTGCTTGTGGACATTGTTCAGCGCTTCTCGCAGCATCTGGAGGACTGCTGCGCAGGTCTCCTGTGGAATGTTGACGGGCGTTTCAGTACCGATGAAGGTGACTGGAATGCCGCTGGCTTTCTGGAAATCTTCGGCTATGCGATGAGCGGAAACAAACAGGTTCGCCGAATCCAGCTCAATCTGCCCGCGCAAGTTGCGAATGAAAGACCGCAGCTCATGCACCTGCGCCAGGGCCAGTCCCTGCATCTGCTCCAGTTCCGCCATGCCGGCTTCCCGATCGCGTTCTAGAATCTTTCGCAAGATCTCGAGCCGCATCTGGAAGCTGATATAGCTTTGCAGCGGTCCATCGTGGAAATCCGACGCGATCCGCTGGCGCTCCGCATCGGTGGCGTGAGCTGCGCGCTCCCGCTCGTGCTGGCTGGATTGTGCCAGGCTGCGTACCTCATCTCTCAGCCGCGCTTTTGTGTGTGCGAATGCATAGGCCAGCACCCCGGATATTGCTTGGCAGGGCAAAAGCTGGCGCCAGCCAGGAAAAGGCGCCAATAACGAAAACAGCAGACAACCGCCTGCCACGACCGCTACTTCTCTCGCGCGGTGGAACGCCACCGATTCGCCCAATAAGAACAGATAAAAGACAGCCGCGAACCAAACGTTCTGGTTTACGCCGTAATTCAGAACAAGAAAACCCAGTGTGTCAATAAAGAGCGCGAGCAGGCCGAAAGCGCCGTTTAGAGGAGCTTTGCGGACCGCCGCCACGACGCTATAGGCGAGGAAGGCGATCGCAGCGCCGACGCCCACGCGGGAAGGACTTCCGTTGAGAAACTGATTACCCAACGCCGCAAGCGCCAGAAGTATCCGTGTCGCGGAGAAAAATCCGTTTGCGGAAGAAACATTTAATTGAAATTTGCCGAGCAAATCGCCGCCGTGCCGTTTCCTATTGTATCCTGTCGGCCGATTAACCACAGGAGAAACTGACGCTTGCGGCATTTCTGCTGCGGGCGGTAATTTGGCCTAATATAAAGGAATTGGATCTCTTTTCTCGACGCCGGCTTTCTTTAAGCCGGTGAAGAAATCCCGGGTTGCCGTTTGCAGCAGGCTCAAATCACTGGGTCCTTGAATAAATCGAAAGCCGCGCGCGATCATCGCCTGGATCTGGGCGGGCGTTCCGGCCGGTCCGCCGACCGGAATGTGGTGCTTGGCCCCTGCCGCCAGGATCCGATCCACGGCGTCGCGCACCACCGGAGCATCGGTTCGGCCGCCGACTCCGTAGGAATAGGACAGATCGTTCAGCCCGATGAACAGGACGTCGATCCCAGGGACCGAGGCGATTTCTTCGATGCTTTCAACCGCCTGCTTCTGCTCGATGATGATGATCACCATCACGTTCTGGTTCGCCCACGCCGGATAGCCTCCCGGAGCCGGCCATCGTAGAATCGCCAAACCCGGCCCGGCGCCGCGCAAGCCCTCCGGTGGATATTTGCAGGCGGCAACTGCCTGGCGCGCCAGTTGCGGAGTGCTCGTGAACGGAAAAATCACTCCCAGGCTGCCGATATCCAGCATCCGCTTCGCCGTCCACAGTTCATTCACGGGTACTCGCGTGAACGGCACGGCCTTCAGTCCCCGGGTTGCCAGGATGATGTTCCGCGTAGTTTCGAGCGTAATCGGGCTGTGCTCTCCTTCGATCCACAGAAAATCAAACCCCGCATTCGCCAGGATTGATGCCGTATCCAGATTGGCCGCTGTCACGGTGCCGCCCATCACCAGCCCACCGGAAGCGAGGACCTTTTTCACCGGATTTACCCAATCGGACTTCCCCGGGTTGACCGGTTCCGGGGAGGGCTGCGCCGCGAGCGCCGCCGCGGCCAGGACGCCAAACAGGAACTTCATCTGCTACCTCCGGTATAGAAATAGAGTATGGCTGCGGCCTTCGCCATCATCTTCGATATTCTCCACCTTGACGGGCGTCCAGGCGCGGAACTCGAAGTCGTGAGAAACGATGCGGGCGTTCTTCTTGAGCTGCTTTTCCAGCAGCGGCTGAATCTTGTCATTTGAGTTCGGCAGCAGATAGACGGTGATCAGATCCGCCGAGCTGTAGTTCTGCTTGAAAATATCGTCGTTCACGATGCGGGCGCTGCGCTCCAGGCCAAGCTGCCGGATCCGCTCCATGCTGCGTTTGAACAGGTCTTTGTCGATCTCGATACCCACTGCCTGAGCACGGAACTTCTGGGCCGCCATGATGACGACGCGGCCGTCGCCGCTCCCCAGATCGAACATCTTCTCGCCCGCTTTGAGTTCGCCAAGCTGCAGCATTCTGTCCACGATGGTCTCGGGAGTGGGGTAATAAGGCGCCAGCTTTTCCGATTCCTGAGCCAGGCTTAAAGTGACCGCCGCCAACAACACGCACCACAGAAGTAAACGGTTCCACATGATGATTACCCAACCGCCGGTTTAGCAGTGTATCGCAACGAGGGGTGGAGTGGCGCGCCTAGGCTAGTGGTTCGAAAACAGGTATTTGCCGCCGCTCTCCGCAACAACGCGCAGCGCTTCTCGCCCGACTAGTCTTTCCAGGCGGCCGACGGCTGGCCTCTCAGCGACCAGGTAATATCGCTCTGCGGTTCCCCACAGGCGCTGAAAATCGCGATCGCTGATAAAAACGTCCGGCGCATCGGGGGCATAAGAGCCGTATTCCAGGTTGGTGACTCTGCCGTTCAGCAGCAATGCTCGCCGGTTCGTGTAGAAAAAAACTGACGAGAACGCGTAATACTGGTTATCTACAATCAACTTGCCGTCCGGCGCTCGCAGCAGCGCTTCCGCGAGTGCGCGCGAGCCCATGTACGGGTCGAAAACCGCCTGGGCCAGCCTTGCGGCGTGAAAAAACACCACCATCATGATCGCAAGACTGGCAACGGCCAAGCCTTTCCGGCGGCTCCAGGCTCCCGCTGCGCCAATCAGGAACGCGATGGCTGCCACCAGCAGCGGGGGCCTCAAATAGGCGAAGGCGGGTAGCGTTAAATCCAGCATGTGCCCTAAGGACAACGTATACACGTCGGGATTCTGCGTGAGCGCAGCCGAGATGTCTCCCGGCGTCGGAAGCCCTCGCGTCATGTACCAAAGGCCTGCCACAATTGCGAAAGCCAGGCCGGCGATGCCGGCAGCTACACGGGACCCGATGCGGATCGCATTTCCACCGCGTTCGATCGCAGATCCGATCAGTAGAGCGAGCGCCGGATAGCACGGCATCGAATAGTATTCCTGGGTCGTCGAGAATGTGAAAAATATCAGCACCAGGCCGGTCCAGCAAAGAGCCAGGAGCCTTGTTCGCGATGCGCGATCGGCTGACCGGAAATCGAGCTTCCATAAAGCGGGAAAATATACGCTCCATGGGAACAGCCAGAGCAGATGAAAGAGCCAGAAATAGAATCGCGGCACGGTGTTGTAATCCCGCGGGTAGCGAAGATTTAGAAACCGCAGTACGTGCTCATTGATGAAATAAAACCAGAAAAATCCGCGGTACGAGCCCGGTTCACTGTGCAACGTAAAGTCGAAATATGGCGGATTGTGCAGTGTTGCCAGTATGTGCCAGGGCGCTGCGATCACCAGCATGAGCAGCAGGCCCGATACGGGACGGAGCCGCTGCCACGCTTTGCGCTCGAACAGCCTACCAGTGATGCCCAAGTACAGGATTGCGGTGCCCGCCGGAAATACCGCCGCGATCAAGCCCTTCAGCAGCAAACCGGCTCCAATAGATGCCCATAACAGCATCGCCCAGAGGAGCGGGCGGGGCTCTCTGTCATCAGTTGCTCTGAGCAGCGACCACATTGAGACCGTGATTGCGAGCGTCAGCACCACGTCCGGAATCAACAGGCGCGTGAACAGGAACAGGCCCACAGAGGTGGCCAGGCAAATGCCTGCATATAAACCGCCGGTCTTTCCGAAGGCCCAGGCGCCGAAACGGGCTGTCAACCAGCACAGCATCACGGCCGAAAGCGCCAGAGGCAGTCTGGCTGCCCAGTCGTGCACACCAAAGATTGCGTATGAGACCGCAATCATCCAGTACTTCAGCGGGGCTTTTTCCAGATAAGGGACGCCGTCGAGTCTTGCTGTTACCCAGTCTCCCGACTGCAGCATATTGCGAGCAATCTGGGCCTGGACGGCGTCCACGTCGTCCATCAGCGATGGGGGGCTGAAAAGGCAGCCAAAAAAAATGACGGCTGCGATTGACGCAACGATCAGTTGGTAGCGAGCACTCGCACGGGAACTGCCAGCTCTCCCTCGGCCGTCGAGACTTCGACTTTCCATCTCCTCATCCACAGGAAAAGCGTTAGCAGACCCCATAAGTGATAGCCGATATTGATGCGTCTCTCCATATGATCGCGTATCAGCACTTGGATCGCTTGCTTGTCGAAGATCCCGGTCGAGTCGATCGCCTGCGGCGTCACCGTGTCGTGGAGCAGATCTCGCAGCACGCCGCGGAACCAGTCGTGCGCCGGTATATCGAAGCCGGTCTTTTTGCGGTCCAGGATTTGAGCGGGCAGCTTGCCGCGCATCAATTCCTTCAATAGATATTTCCGTCGGAAACGCCGGATTTTCAGATTCTCGGGCAACGACGCCGCGAATTCCGCAATCCGGTGGTCCAGGAATGGAGGCCGTACTTCCAGCGAATGAGCCATGCTGATGCGATCAACTTTGTACAGAATATCGTCGGGGAGATAGTAGTGTTGATCGACGAGCATGTAGCGGTTTACTCCACGCCCCTCAATTCCGCGGCTCGCAAGCCGGTCCACCAGGGCTTGTAGATTGTGTCCGTTACTGCCGGGGCAGATGCGTTTTTTCTGCTCGCGGGAGAAGGCGCCGTTCCAGTAAAAATGAGCTTCGTCGGCCGGGAGCAGCGACCCTTCCAGACCGCGTTGCACACGGTAGCGCAATCCGATCTTTTCGTCGGATACCGGCCAGAATCGGTCGACGGCCGCAAGCGCCGCGCGGCGCAGCCCCGCCGGCGCGAGTTGGGCCAGACTCCAAAGGCGGTCCGCGACGTACGTCTCATAGCCTCCGAATAACTCGTCGGCGCCTTCCCCTGACAAAGCCACCGTCACGTGCTGCGCGCTGAGCCGCGAGAGGAACCAGACGGGCAGCGCGCCGGCATCGGCACTGGGCTCATCGGAGTAAAAGGCGAACTCTTCGATCGTGTCCGGCAGTTGTTCGTCCGGGCCAAGATCAAATTCATGATGCTCGGTGCCATACACACGCGCGATCTCCCGGAAATACGGGGTCTCGTCAAAGCTGCGGCCCCGGAAAGACACGGAAAAGGTATTTAGCCGCCGCGAGCTGTGGCTGGCATAGTGCAGCACGGTGGAGGAATCCACGCCGCCGCTGGCCCAGATGCCTAACGGAACGTCCGCAGCCAGGTGCTCGCGCACCGAGGACTCAAGGAGCGAGTCCAGTTCTTCTTTTGCGGTCTCGAGAGTCCAATCGCCGCGCGGCTCCAGTCTCAGCCGCCACCAGCACTGCTGACGCGTTTCGCCCTTCCACCACTCCAGCCAATGTCCCGGCAGCAGCTTCTCTATGCCTTCGATCAGGGTGTGCGGCGAGGGAACATAGTTGAGCGAGAGGTAATACTGGAGAGCTTCCAGGTTCAGCCGCCGCGGCACTTTCTGGTGCGCCAGAATGGCTTTGAGCTCTGAGCCGAAATACAGGTCGCGGCCATTGCGAAAAAAATAGAGCGGCTTAATCCCTAACCTGTCGCGCGCTAACACCAATCGCTTCCGCGAGTCCGACCAGAGGGCAACGGCGAACATGCCGCGCAGCCGCGCGAAGCAGTCCGCATCCCATTCCAGAAAAGCGTGCAGCATCACCTCGGTGTCGCACTGCGAGTGGAACCGATGGCCCCGCGCTTCCAGCTCCCGTCTCACTTCGCCATGGTTGTAAATCTCGCCGTTGAACACGACGACAAGGTCGCCGTCGTCGCTGCGCATCGGCTGGTCGCCGCCGCCCAGATCAATTACTTTGAGCCGGACCGCGCAAAGCGAAATCTCCGGCGTTTCATAAACGCCCTGCTGATCCGGTCCTCGATGAACGAGGCAGGCCGTTACCTCCTGGCCGAGCCCTTCCGGCACCCGGCTCGATGCCCGCGTAAAACCCGCTATACCGCACATGACCCATCCCCGCTTCCCCAGGTTGGGGAACACCCTGCACTCACCCGCACGAATTGTGATGAATATACCATGTCCAGCGCGGTTTTGCGCGGCTTTTGTAAACAATCGTAAAAACTATAGGTTGACAACTGTCGTTATGACAAATAGCATGGGTTCAATGGCTGAAAGCCGCGAGGCGTTCGCTCGGAGTACCGCCTTTCGCCTCAGAGAGGAGGAGGTGTTTGTCAGCATTCAGCGAACGGCCGATCTGCTGTCGGAGCGCTTAGAGCGTCTCCTAAAACCTGCCGGCCTCTCCCCGACTCAGTACAATGTGCTCCGCATTCTGCGGGGTGCCGGTGATGCAGGTTGTTCCTGCGGTGAAATCGGCGAGCGCATGGTGACGCGCGATCCGGATGTGACGCGCCTCTTAGACCGGTTGGAGCGCCGCGGATTAGTTGCACGCAGCCGGGAGCGGAAAGACCGGCGCGTGATCACGATCCGCATCACGGCCGAGGGTCTAGCACTGCTGGCATCTCTCGATGAGATGCTCGAACAGTTTCATCGCCGCGAGCTTTCGCACCTGGGTGATCCTGGGCTGTGCTCGCTGTTGCAACTGCTCGCGCGGATCCGCGAGCAGGGTCGTGTAAGTGCAGGGTCGGCTTAGCTCAGCGCGCGCTATAATTGCTGCAAATGGACGTTTACGAGGAGATCGTCCGTCTCCGAAAACTGGGCCAGAAGTCGGCATTGGCGACGATTGTGGAGGTGCGCGGCTCGATTCCCAGCTACGAGACGGCGAAACTGCTGGTGCGCGAGGACGGGTCGATGATCGGGACCATAGGAGGCGGATGCGTAGAGGCCGAGGTTTGGAATGCCGCCCGTGAGGTGATCGAAACGGAAAAACCAAAGCACCTCAGCTTCAATCTGGGGCAGGACGCAGCCTACGACAATGGCTTGATCTGCGGCGGTCAATTGAGCGTGCTCGTAGAACCGATTATGCCCGTACCCTCCGCGTTGATTTTTGGCGCCGGCCACATCTCCAAGAGCCTTTCCAAGATCGCCTCACTCGCGGGCTTCTCTACCGTAATCGTCGACAACCGGGAGACCTTCGCCAATCGCGACCGGTTTCCGGAAGCGTCCGAGATCTTCTCCGAGGAGTACGAGGACGTATTCCCGAAATTGAGCGTGAACGAGCATTCGTATTTGATCATCGTCACGCGCGGCCACCGGGATGACATGCGGGTGCTCCGTTGGGCCGTAACCACACGCGCTCGATATATCGCCATGATCGGCAGTAAGCGCAAGGTGATCAATGTGATCAAGGAGCTTGAAAAGGAAGGAGTGTCCGCGGCCGCCTTTGAGCGCATCTTTGCGCCGATGGGATTCGAAATTGGCGCCGTCACGCCGGAGGAGATCGCCGTGGCAGTGGTCGCCGAGATGATCGCGGTACGGCGAAACGCGGATTCCGCCTGGCGCTCGCTGTCGAAAACCGTTTTCGCGGATGAGTCTTTGCGAGCATTGCTTGTGAAGTGAGCGTTGCGGGAGTCATTCTCGCGGCCGGCGAGTCGCGGCGTATGGGGTCTCCCAAGGCGCTGCTCGAATTTCAGGGAGAGACGTTTCTGGATCGCCTGATTGGGATGTTTGCGCCGTACTGCTCGCCCATTATTGCGGTGCTGGGCGCCTCGGCGGACGTGATTCGATCGGGGCTGAGACGCGCGCCGCAGGCGATGCTCGTTGTGAATCCGGATTACGCACAAGGCCAGCTCACGTCGATGCAGTGCGGGCTGCGGGCTCTGCCAGCCGGCCCGGAGGGTGTGTTGTTTACGCTTGTGGACCACCCCAATCCGCATCCCTCTACGGTGGAGCGGCTGCTGACCTTTCCCGATGGCCGCGCTCCTGTGCTGCGTATTCCGAGATATCGGGGCAAGCGCGGGCACCCCATCTGTTTTGCCCCGGAGCTGATTCCCGAGTTTCTGGCGCTGCCGGCTGACGCGGCGGCCCGCGACGTCGTGAATCGCCACGCTACCGATATCGACTACGTCGACGTGGACGATCCGGGAATTCTCCAGGATATCGACGATCGAAAAGCCTACACCGATCTGCTGCAAGGAAAGCAGGTGTAAAAGTGCTGCGCCGGCACCTGACTCGATACGCTGTTGTCTGCTGCGGCGCGCTGCTACTCGCAGGTGCGATTGCGCCCTATATCAGCGCCCGCCGGTTTGGAGAAGCGATTCGCGCCGCGCTCCAAACCGCGCTGGAGCGGAAGGTGGAGATCGGCGATGTGCATTTCGATCTGTTTACCGGTCCTGGCTTTTCCATAGAACGCGTGATTATTCACGACGATCCAGCGCTCAGCGCGGAGCCAGTCGCGTACGTTGCTTCCCTCGAAGCGGTACCCCGTTTGCTTCCTCTCCTCCGGGGCCGGCTGGAACTGGCCTCCATCCGGCTGGAGGATGCCAGCATCAATCTCGCCAAGAGCGGTCCCGCATCCGAGACCGGCCGCTGGAATTTCGAGCGGCTCTTGAATCGTCCCCTCCCGCGCGCTCTGCCCGAAATCCATATCCGCAGCAGCCGGATCAATTTCAAGTTCGGCGACGCCAAGTCGGTTTTTTACTTTATGAACACCGATCTCGACATCTCACCGCCTTCGCGGTGGCGGCGCGAATGGGGCATTGAGTTTTCCGGCGAGCCGGCCCGAACAGATCGGCCGGCACGTGGTTTCGGAAGCTTTCGCGCGACCGGAGCGTGGCTGCGGGCCGATGCCGGCGAGGCGCGCCTTAATCTGCACGTCGAGCTGGCGCGCAGTAACATCAGCGACATCATTGCGCTCCTTCATGGCCGCCCAGCAGGAATTCACGGATCGGTCTCTTCGCGAATGTATCTGGCGGGACCGCTGCGGAACGTTCATATCGCCGGGCAAGTGCGGATCGAAGACGTGCATCGCTGGGACGTTTTACCGCCAAGCGGCGAGGGCTGGCCGCTCAACCTGGAAGGCCGCCTGGACCTCATAGGGCAGCGGCTGGAGCTGGTCTCGAGCTCCAGCGGCCGCCAGACGGTTCCGCTGACAGTACGGTTTCGGGCCTCCGACTATCTATACCAGCCGCACTGGGGTCTCTCCGTCAACTGGAACCGCTTTCCGGTTGAGCCTTTGCTCGCTGTGGCGCGCCACATGGGAGCCGCGATTCCGCCCGATCTTCGGATCACGGGCAGTCTGGAAGGCGCGATCGGCTGCGAGGATGGCGCCAAGCTCCAGGGTGAGCTCGCGTTCCACGACACCGCGGTGGCTATGCCGGGCTCTCCGTCCATGCGTTTTGAGCAAGCGCGGCTTTTGTTCGATCAAGGGCATGCCCACCTGACGCCCGCGGTGGTGCACTTGAGCGATGAGGACCACGCGCAAATTACCGCAGACTACCATTGGGACTCGCAGTCCTTCGATCTGAGTGTCGCGACGGATTCGATGCGGGTCGGTGTTCTGAAAGAGGAAGTGGCGCTCGCAGCAATTCCCTGGCTCGGACAAATGGAGCAGGGCATATGGCACGGTCAGCTTACTTATCATTGCGGCCCGGAAAAGACGCCCTGTATGGACAACAGCGGCTGGGAAGGCCGGATTCAACTCACAGATGCCCGCCTGCCGCTGCCAGGAATCGCGGACCCGCTGGAGCTCGATTCGGCGAACGTGCTGATCCGCGGAGAGCGGATTGCGCTCGCGCGGATGCGCGCCCGGGCCGGCGATCTGGCTTTGCAGGGCGAGTACAGCTACGATCCGCGGCTGGAGCGCCCGCATCGCCTGCGCCTGATGCTGCCTGAAGCCGATGCCGCGGAGCTGGAACGGCTGCTCGCTCCTGGGTTGCGCAGGACTCGGGGATTGATCGCGCGCGCTTTCAGTTGGGGGAAAGCTCCCGTACCGGACTGGTTGCGGACCCGCCGGCTGGAAGGCTCGGTCGAGATCGGCTCTCTCGCGATCGCCGGCCAGGCCTTGCGAAATCTGCGATCACAATTGACCTGGGATGGTACGCGGGTCAAACTTGATAAATTGCAAGCGGCATGGGAAGAGAGCCGGTTGACCGGCACTTTGTCCGTCAGCTTACGCGGGTCGACTCCGACGTATCTGTTTGCCGGCAGACTGAGCAACGCGGAGTGGAGATCCGGCACGCTCGATCTGGAGGGCGTGCTGGAGACTGCGGGGACCGGAGCGGATCTGCTCGGCAACATGCGCTCTTCGGGCTGGTTCTCTGGCAGGGATCTGGAGCTGGAGTCGCCGTTGCTTCGCCAGGTGAGCGGCGTCTTTCGATTCCGCTGGCAGGCTCCTTTTCCAAGCCTCGCTTTCAGTGACTTGCAGTTCCCCGCCGGACAGGAAGTCTATACCGGCAGCGGCGCGACTCAGCCGGACGGCCGTCTGTTGATCCTGCTTTCCAGCGGAGAAAAGGAGATGCGAGTGACCGGAACACTGGCTCGCCTGCAAGTGGACGAAGCCGGTGGACAATAGGGTTCGCCTGACTTGTTGACTCTCAGAACTGTCGGCATTATCGGCGGAGGCATCGTGGGGTTGGCCACAGCGTTCCGTCTGGGCGCCCACCTGAAAGGCGCTCGTATTCTGGTTTTCGAAAAGGAGCCCGCTGTAGGCCGCCATCAGACGGGCCACAACAGCGGTGTGTTGCATGCTGGTCTTTATTACAAACCCGGCTCGCTGAAGGCGCGCCTCGCTGTTTCCGGTATCCGGCAGATGATCAGCTTCTGCGCGGAAAACGGCGTTCCGTATGAGATCTGCGGAAAACTGGTGGTTGCGACGGACCAGCAGGAGCTGCCCCGGCTGCACGATCTTCATGAGCGCGGCCGACAGAATGGGCTTGAAGGTCTCGCGCTACTTGGGCCGGAGCAGATGCGGGAGATCGAGCCGCACGTCGGCGGTGTCGCCGCACTGCGAGTCCCACAAGAAGGCATTGTGGACTATGCAAAAGTATGCGAAGTACTGGTGCGCAAGATCGTTGAAGCCGGCGGAAAGGTAATGACGAACGCGCGCGTTCACCGGCTCCGCAGAAATGGATCCGGATGGCTGGTGGAAACCTCTGCAGGAGAGTTTTCGGTGGACTACATCGTGAACTGCGCGGGGCTGCACTGCGATCGCGTGAGCGAGCTGGCGGGCGAACGGCGGCCGGTGCGCATCATCCCCTTCCGGGGAGAATACTACAAGATCCGCTCCGATCGGCAATATCTTGTTCGCAATCTAATTTACCCCGTACCCGATCCGAAGTTCCCGTTCCTGGGCGTTCACTTCACACGATTGATTCACGGCGGTATCGAGGCCGGGCCAAATGCCGTGCTGGCCTTCGCGCGCGAGGGTTACCGGAAATCGGATATCAACGTTCGAGACCTTGCCGACACGTTCTCCTACTCCGGCTTTTGGCGCTTTCTGGCCCGGTATCCGTCGATGTGCTGGAGTGAGCTTCGGCGGTCCTTCAGCCGCGAGCTTTTTTGCCGCTCGCTGCAAAGCTTGGTTCCGGAGATCCGGCCCGAAGATCTCGACACTGGAGGCGCGGGCGTGCGCGCCCAGGCGATCGACCCCAAAGGCGATCTTGTTCAGGACTTCCGGCTGGTAGAGGCGCCACACGCATTACACGTTCTGAACGCGCCCAGCCCAGGCGCCACAGCATCTCTGGCGATCGGCGACGAAATTGCCGGCCGGGTTACGGCAGCACAATCATGAAAATCACAAAGAACGGCATCATCAATCCGGCAGCGCCCGGAACCCGCCGCGCGCTGTGCACATTTCCGAGCGTTGCGTGTCTGCCGAACGGTAAGATCCTGGCGTGCTACCGAGTCGGCTCTACGAAAGATTGCGAGGATGAAACGATCGAGCTGCGGGAGTCCTCGGACCTAGGAACTACGTGGAGCGACCCGTGGACCCCGTTTCCGTCATTTGGAATCGACGGGCGGCGGTGCTCGCTGAAAGTGATCTATCTGGCTCCGCTGGCAGGCGGGCGATTGTTCGCCACAGGCATGGCCGTCGACCGCAGTTCGTATCCCGGAAAGCCTTTGTTCAACGAAGCGACGCAAGGGTGTCTTCCCACGTGGATCATCGTCTCCGAATCGCACGACAACGGCCGAACGTGGGAGTCGTGGCGAGCCGTGGACACTCCGGAGGACATCGGCCCGCCCAGCCTGACAAGCAACCTTCTACAGCTTGCAGATGGCCGCCTGGCGATCAGCGTCGAATCGAACAAGCACTACTTCGACGCATCACCGTGGCTGCAAAAGGTCACGTATGTGTATTCGAGCGACGGCGGCCGGACATGGGGTAATCCCGTAGTTGTCTCCCGCGATCCTTCTGGCCGCATCTTCAACTGGGACCAGCGTGCGGGCGTAACACCCGATGGCGCGGTAGTGACATTCACCTGGGTATATGACAGCCTCGGCGGCGAATACCGCAATATTCGCAGGCGCTACAGCCTCGACGGAGGCTGCTCCTGGACAGAACCCGAAGACCTCGGATTTGCCGACCAGCCTTCCCGTCCCGCAATTTTCAATGACAGCCGCGTTGTGCTCGCCTGGGTCGATCGCTTCCGCAGCGGAAGCATTCGAGCGCGAGCGGCCGACTCGTTTCGCGATCCATTTCCGGACTCGACCGAGGTTGTCTTATACCGGTCGCAAGCAAAATCCGGCTCTGATCAAACGAGTCTCAGCGAAACGCTGGACGAAATGAGCCGATGGGCTTACGGGCTGCCCTATGCGGAACCGCTGCCGAATGGCGAAGCCATGGTCGTGTACTACGCCGGCACGCCCCTGGCTACGGACATTTGCTGGGCTCGCCTCTCGCTCGCGTGATCGGATCAGGTCGCCGGTGCTCAGGACACGCTGGTCTTTCGCTCTGCTGCGTCAGCGAAGAAGCCGGTGATATCGCGCACCAGACTGCTTGCCTGGCGGCGCACCATGTAGCTGACCTCGGAACAGATCAGAAAATAGAACCCGCGATCGATCCAGAACCTGGCGGCTTCCGGCGCGTTCACGACCATACCGCAAGGTTTGCCGGCGGCTTCCGAGCGATCATTGACTGCTTGGATCGCGCGTACAAGGTCCGGATGATCCATCTGCCCGCAGCACCCGAGATTGAGCGACAGATCGTAGGGGCCGAGCATAGTCGCATCCACGCCGGCGGCTGCCGCCAGCGCAGGCACGTTCTCGACGCCGGCTGGAGTCTCGATCTGTACCATGACGAATAAGTCGCGCTCGATTTCATCCCAACCCTGCCGGTCCAGAGTGCGATTATGGAAAATCGAAGGACCGCCCGGGCCGCGCCTGCCGCGAGGAGGCGTGAAGATCGCGTCCCGCGCGGTCGCTATCTGCTCCTCCCGCTCGATCCAAGGCAGCATGAAACCCGCCGCGCCCATATCGACGTATTTCCGGAGCAGGTGGAAAACGGCCGACTCCGGGCGGACGATCAGCGGGAAATCCAACAGCCGCGCCACCCGGCACAGGTCCTCCGTCTGACTGAGCGTCGCCGATCCGTGCTCCAGATCGAGGATCGCATAGTGCATGCCTTCCGCCTTGAAGATTTCCAGATAACCCGGCCAGAAGTCGAACGTCAGCATGGGTCCAATGGTCAACTGCTTCGAGCGAAGCCTCTGCTTCAGGGTCGATGCCAGCAAAATTTCACCTCACTAGGAATTTGCTCAGGTCAGCCGGTGAAAACCGGCGTGAGCCACAGGTCCTTTCAACAGGTCGCGCACCTGGCGGCGCTCGACGGCGCGGGCCAGTTCACGGAATGTCTCGCACACGGCAGCAAGATATGCATCGACATGGCTGTCCTGGTGCGCCCAATTGGCGTAAAACCCACTACCTGCAAGAAAACCGCGTTCGAGCATCATCTGCGTGAAAAGCGTGCGAGCCGCCTGGGCGTCGTCCACCTGGAAACTCAGGTGGCTCAGCGGCGCAAGGCCGCTCACAGCGACGGGCAGACCCGAGTTTTCGGCCGCGGCTCGCCAGCCTGCCTGAACTCTCTCGCCCACGGCGATCAGATGCGGCGCGACGTCGCAGGCGCGGTGTTTGCGGATGGCCGCGAGCGCCGCCGCCGGCCCGATGCGCTCAGTCCAGTACGTGCTGCTGATAAACGTCTCCTGCGCTGCCTGCATTGCGTCGGCCGTACCGAGAATTGCCGCCATCGGATATCCATTCGAAATCGCCTTCGCGAATACGGCGATATCGGGGTTTACGCCATAGACCAGGTGCGCGCCGCCTGTCGTTAATCGGAACGCGACCGTGATTTCGTCGAAGATCAGCACGGCGCCGCAGGACCGCGCAAGCTCACGAACGCTTTGTAAAAAGCCGCCTGCGGGCTCCTGGCTGCGGACCGGTTCCATGACGATAGCGGCCAGCTCCGGTCCGCACGACGCGCAGATCGCTTCCAACTCATCCAACCGGTTGTAGTGAAACGGCAGAGCCGTACCCGCCAAAGCCCGGGGAACACCGTTCGGAGCGAGGCCCGGCAGCAGATGGCCATCCAGCATATCGTCGGCGCCGAGATTCGCGGCCAGGTACCAATCGTGCCAGCCGTGATAGCCGCAGAATGCGATCTTGTCCCGCCTGGTTCGAGCGCGCGCAATGCGCACGGCTACCGCCATGGCTTCGCCGCCCGAGCGCGCGTACCGCACCATTTCGGCCCAGGGATGCAGTTCACATAGCAGATCCGCGAGCTCGACCTCCTCGCCGCAGTTTAGAGTGCACATCGATCCGGCATCGATGGCCGCGCGTACAGCCGCGTCTACATCCGGGTCCGCATAGCCCAGGACACATGCGCCGATGCCGCTGTACGACATGTCGATATAGCGGTTGCCGTCGAGGTCCCAAACTTCAGCGCCGCGGGCGCGGGAGTAGTAGCTGGGCCAACCTTCAGGCAGCAGCATTTCCGGGCGCTTCGAAAGTAGTTGTGTGCCGCCCGGTATGCGGCGGCGGGCTCTGCGGTACAGTTCCGGTCCGGTCAAGCCCCAATCTTGCCGGATGCGTACCAGGGTGTCAAGTCGGCTGGGGGGTCGCACATTCGGCTCGCCGATTGCTCGAATGCCGATTTTGCGAGTAAGCTCGTAGAAGGAGCAGCCATGCGACGGATTATTTGCGTTTGTGCCTGCTGGCTTCTGATAGCGCCTCTTTACGCGCGCGGCATTGGCCGCGGCGGCGTCGGCTACGGTGGCTTCCGGGGAGGTTACGGCGGTCGAGGCTTTGTAGGTCGAGGCTTCGTCGGGCGTGGATTTGTCGGACGCGGTTTTGTGGGCCATGGCTTCCGCCCGTTCGGCTATTACCGCTTCGGCTATCCGTATTATGGATTCAGCCGCCGAGCGTTCTGGTATCCGTACGCTCCGGTTTATTTCGGTGCCTATTGGGACTACGGTTGGGGCTATGATCCCGGCTGGGGCTACGGAGCCTCCTACGTTCCGGTATATCCGCCGCAGCCTGCTGTTACGGTCGTGTATCCGCAGAATGCCGCGCCGCCAACACCTTCCGTCATCATTAATCAGTTGCCTCCCAGAAGCGCGGCACCCGAGCGGCGGACCGAGCCGGAGACATACCGATCCGAGGCCGAGCGCCGCCCCTCAAGAGCAGATCGCTCGGACGTGTATCTCATCGCCTTTAACGACCGGACGATTCGGGCGGCTTTAGCCTATTGGGTCACCGACGGCACGCTGCATTATCTTGATCTGGATCACGTCCGGCGGACTGCGCCGCTCAGTGCCGTTGACCGTCAATTCAGCGCAGAACTGAACCGCGAGCGGCGGGTTCCGTTCGACTTGCCGGAAGGGGCGAAGTAGCAATCAGTGCGCGGGGGCCGCTGATGGCGCCCAATGTTTGGAACGTCTAATTGTGCGGTATGGGCAGCCCGGCGGCAGATCCTCGGTCTGCTCATCGGAGTGAATGTTGTCGAGCATTCCGGTCACATGCAGAGCGCCCGGCTCAAATCCGTACGCATCGAGGAGTCTTCTCACCTCAGGTAAGCGGCCCGCATAGGCCGGAAATTCGACCAGCGTAGTGGGCCTGACCTCCTCATGGCCGTCTTCAAAGCCATAGATCAGCGCTGCTTCGTGATAGATCTGCGGATTAATGGGGAACGCGAGTTGAGCAAGCGCGTCAAGCAGTTCTTCCAGCCTGCGCGGCTCGATGCTCAGCGAAACAGAAACCAAAGCACCCTCGCTGCTCAGAAGCGAGGGACTCTCATGTATAACACTCGGCCAGACGCTCACACATCCTCCAGCATCCGGCGGGGGCCCGGTCCGAAACAACAAAAAACCCTGGGCCAAAGGCTCCAGGGTCAAAAGAGATTCGAACAGACCGACTCGCCTTTAGCACTTTTTTACGTGGTTGCAATTAGCTGGACTCGCATCGAGCCCTAAATCAATCCACGTTAACTTCAGAATATCCGAGAACGTTCCAAAAAGCAATCAATATCGCGAGTTCCGGGTGTTTCGGTGGATAGCCTAAGGCGTTCCAGATCTAGTACGTTCAGTAGCTTCGTTAGAAATCCTCGGAGCCAGCTATGAGTGTATTTAAATCAGATTTTATGATTATTACATTGTAACCAGCCTACACAATCGTGACGTCTCTAAAAGTGGCACTCGATTCGATGACGTGCACCGGCACTTTTCCGCTAGTGCCGGAAAGTGGGTTAGCCGGCACGCTCCGGTATCACTTAGGAGAACCTGGAATGCGCATGATAACTCTGACCAAGCACATCTCTGGATTCTTTACAGGTCTTCTGTTTCTGACTGGCGGCGTATACGGGCAAAGCGCCGGGCCAGGCATAAAGAAAAACGAGCTACCCACGGCGCGTGCCGCCTCGTACACCCGGCAGGAGGCGCCCAATCGGGTGGCGCCGGCTGTCCTTCAGCAAGAAAAAAAGCAGAAGCCGGAAATCGATTTCGACGCGACTAGCGGAATCGTAACGATCAAGATGCAGCTGCAGGATTTGAACGGTTCGCTTATTCCCTACGTGCGGCGCGACAATTTCGCGGTCTATGAAAACGGCGTTCGCCAGCCGAATGCCACAGTCGAGATCGAGCATGCTCCGGTTTCCCTGGCTGTACTGCTGGAATGGGGTGGGCGGTATCAGGCTCTGAACAAGGCACTGGCCCAACAGGTCCCTCAGGCGGCGCACCAGTTGGTCGACGAGCTCGGACCGAAGGACAGAATTGCGATCTTCCGGTACGGGGATCGGGTGGATCAGGTTGCGGATTTCTCCTCAGGTCGCGAGACACTCGATGGCTTGTTCATAGGCCTGAACAAGCCGGAATTTTCTGAGCTGAATTTTTATGATGCTCTCATCGCCACGCTCGATTCCATGAAGAAAGTGAACGGCCGTAAAGCCGTCATCCTCATTTCTTCGGGCGTGGACACGTTCAGCAAAGCCAGTTACGAGCAAGCGCTCGCGGCGGCGCGCGACTCCGGAACGCCGATCTATGTGATCAACATCGGACCAGGGCTGCGCGAGTCGGTAGAGCGCACTTCCAACGCCGGGCCATACGCGCGGCTGGACTGGAATCGGGCGGCAAAGGAGCTCCAGGAGATCGCAAAAGCTTGCGGCGGCCGCGTGTACGTTCCCGACTCCATATTTCATCTGTCCGGCGTGTATGACGATCTCATGGAGAACCTCCGTGTCCGGTACGTGATTACATACAAACCTGCCGTCGACACAAATACCGCCGCCGAGCGCGTTGCGCGGGTTGAACTGATCAATCCGCAGACGGGCGAACCTCTGGAAGTCGTGGACGCAAACGGCAAATCCGTTCGCTCCAAAGTGTTTGTCGAGGGCAGATATGTCGCGCGCACTGCCTCGGTAGCCGATGTGAGTAAGTCGATTCCGAAAAAGCTGCAGGAACACGCGGGAGGACCAACTGCCCACTGACATTGGCAAGGATTTTGCTGCATATCTTGTCGCCTGGCCTGCCAAGCTGTCATAGCTTGGGTCGTGCGTGCTTCGCAATTCTTGGATAAGCACCAGGCGACGCACTTACGGTCACGGGTTCGTAGTAGTTTTCTGGACGTCAAGCCGCCCCGAAGTGCGGCGGCACTGGAGGAACACTTATGTCTAGCGGGCCAGAGATCCGTTTAACCGCTCTCGAGCCGGCCGCCACGAGCCATGCTGCAACGGGAATCGAAGGTCTCGACTACATACTAGGCGGAGGCTTTCCGCGGAATCGGATTTACTTGATTGAAGGTCATCCCGGAAGCGGGAAGACCACGCTGGGCTTGCAATTTCTTCTTCAAGGCCGTAGGCAGGGTGAAACCGCTTTGTGCATCTCCCTTTCAGAGAATCGGGAAGAACTGGAGCTTGTCGCGAAGTCGCACGGCTGGTCTCTGGAAGGCATTGAGCTTTACGAACTGGAGAAGCTTGAGGACCAGTTTAAACCGGAAACACAGTACACCGTCTTTCATCCGGGCGAAGTGGAATTGAGTTATACGACTAACCAGATACGCCGCCGCATCGAGGAGGTCAAGCCCTCCCGCGTCGTGTTTGATTCTCTCTCGGAATTACGCTTGCTGGCTGAAGATCCACTTCGCTTCCGTCGCGAAATGCTGGGCTTTAAGCAGTTTCTTGCCGACCGGAAGTGCACGACTTTTCTGCTGGACGATGTTGAATATCAAACCGCGGAGCCGCAGGTCCGAAGCATCGTTCATGGAGTTGTGCTGCTGGAGCGCATTCCCGCGGAATATGGCGCACCGCGTCGGCGCTTGAGCGTGGTCAAGATGCGAGGTGTAAAGTTTCACGACGGCTCTCACGACGTTGCGATTCTTACCGGCGGATTGCAAGTGTATCCGCGCCTGGCTCATGCCGAAGAGCGAGCGGCGCGCCTGCGGGACCAATTCTCGAGCGGTATTGCTGAACTCGATCAGCTTGTACAAGGGGGGCTCGACCGCGGCACTAGCACCGTCGTGATCGGACCGGCCGGTTGCGGCAAATCGACACTTGCCACTCTGTATGCATTCCGCGCAGTGCAGAAAGGCGAGCGGGCCGCCTGCTACCTTTTCGAGGAAAGCAGAGAAACGTTTCTGGACCGCGCCAGGGGCTTTGGAATGGATCTGGAGCGGCACACCGAAGCTGGCCATCTTCTGGTTCAGGAAGTCGATCCCGCGGAAATGTCGGCCGGCGAGTTCTCCCAGAAGGTTCGGGAGGCAGTTGCGAAGCAGAATACCTCTGTTGTGATCATCGACAGCCTAAACGGATATCTGAATGCCATGCCAAGCGAGCGCTATCTGCTCATGCATATGCATGAGCTGTTGAGCTATCTCGCCCGCCAGGGCGTACTAACAATTCTGATCGTTGCCCAGTACGGTCTTCTGGGTCATACCATGCAGACTCCGATTGACATCACCTATCTTGCGGACACGGTAATCGTGCTTCGCTATTTTGAAGCTGGCGGAGAAGTGAAACAAGCATTATCGGTAGTCAAGAAGCGCAAAGGGAATCACGAGCGCACAATCCGTGAGATGCGGTTCACCGCCAGCGGCATCCGTATAGGCCAGCCGTTGCACCAATTTCAGGGAGTCCTTACAGGCGTACCGACCTTTACGGGCAGCGATACCGATATCCTTGCCGACGAGGATGACCATGCATGAGACGAACGAGCCCGTGGTGATTCTCGCGCCAACAGGAAGGGATGCCGTCCTGATCGCAGAAACGTTGCGCAGCGCGCGCTTTCACACCCAAGTGTGTTCCGATCTGGAACAATTTACGGCTCATCTGCAAACCGGCGCGGCAGCCGGGCTGGTGGCGCAGGAAGCTCTGCGCCCGGGCGCTACTTCAGTGCTGGGGCGGGTGGTGCGGGAGCAGCCGGCCTGGTCCGATCTTCCGCTGATTCTGATGACAACTCATAGGAACCTGGATCCAGGAATCGTCAGATTGCTGGAGGATGGCATCAACATTACTCTTCTGGAACGGCCGGTTCGCAGGCAGACGTTGACCAGCGCCGTGGTATCTGCCGTACGGCAGCGCAAGCGCCAATACGAATTGCGGGACCGCCTGGCCGACCAGCAACGGACCGAAGAACGTCTGCGGCAAACGCAAAAGCTTGAGAGCCTTGGCGTTCTGGCCGGCGGCATCGCGCACGATTTCAATAACCTCCTTACCGGCATAATCGGCAATGTTAGTTTGGCGCTCGATGGCGAGCCCGCGGCCAGCTCCCGGCGAAGATATTTGCAGGACGCGATCGCAGCCGGCGAGCGGGCAGCGGATCTCACACGGCAGTTGCTGGCGTATTCGGGTAAGGGGCGATTCGCAATCGAGAACGTCGACTTATCCGCGATCGTTCGCCAGATCAGCGCGCTCATTCACACATCGATTCCCAAGAATGTGCATGTAATGCTGAATCTCGCAAGCAGTCCGCCGGTGATCGAGGCCGATTCCATGCAGATCCAGCAGATTGCCATGAATCTGATCCTCAATGCCGCCGAAGCGATCAGCCCGGATCAGGACGGCTTGGTGGTTGTGGAGACCGGGTCGGTCCGAATCGATGAAGCGTACCTGCACGGCACGCTGGCGGCGGAAGAAGCCGGACCGGGCGAGTACGCCTATCTGGATGTGCGTGATACGGGTTGCGGGATTGACGAATCGATCCTACCGAAGATTTTCGACCCGTTCTTTACGACGAAGTTCATGGGGCGCGGCTTGGGCTTAGCCGCGGTGCTGGGCATTGTGCGGGGACACCGCGGCGCGCTCAAGGTGGAAAGCTCGCCAGGGAAGGGAAGCAGCTTCCGGGTGTTGTTCCCAGCCATGCACGGCATGGAGCACCAGACGAAATCTGAGGGGCGGCGCAACGAGGACGCAGCGAGCGGTGTGATCCTGGTTGTGGACGACGAGGAGACTGTCCGGAGGGTCGCCAAGAACGCGCTGGAAAGCCGGGGCTATCACGTGCTGCTGGCAGAGAACGGACAAATCGCGCTGGATCTGTTTGAAAAGGAGCAGGCCAGGGTATCCATGGTTTTGCTCGACCTGACAATGCCGGTAATGAATGGCGAGCAAGCCCTATATCGGCTGCAGCGCATCCAGCCCGGCGTGAAGGTCATCCTGACCAGCGGGTATGACGAACCGGATGCTATGGCCAGGTTTACGGATGCCGGCCTCGCGGGCTTTGTGCAAAAACCCTACACGGCTGAACGGCTTGCCGCCAGCATCAAGCGAGTGCTTGAGAACGCACAATAAATGCAATGTGTGAGCTGGGACGTGGCCTCCAAGCCGCGTCACCGCTCGGCTGCGGGGTCAGCATCATCGCGCTCGTACAGCCTTTTCAACTCCGCTGCGCTAGGTGTATTGCGAACCATCTCTTCAGCTTCATGCGCGAACCGGCGCATGATTTCGAGCAGGTCCCACTCGCGGCCGACCGAGACGTAGACGTCGATGCCGGCGAGGAGCAGGGCTAAACAGTTATCCCCTCGTTCGCTTACCTCTTCGCGGAGCCGGCGCAGACCGTACAAAGAATCGGGATGTGGGGGATGGCAAACCATAGTCCCTTATAAATCATAGCCGTTTGGCAAGTATTCTCGCGGCCTCTGGCGTCAAAGTAGGACAATGGACAGGATGCGCCGGAGGACATTCGCAAAGATACTGGGCAGCGCCTCGCTTGCGCCGAGCGACGCCGTCCCCGCTCAAACGGAAAGCTACATTTCGCCAAGCCCATTCGATGTCGGCAACCGGTCGCAGTTGTTCATCGACCGCACTATTATTCGAGCCGGAGAGAGAGTTGGATTCACGCAGCACATGGCGGTGAAGCATCCGTTAAATCCGGTCGTCAAGGCCGACCAGCCTTGGGAGGGATGGCGCCTGGAGATTTACGGCAATGTTCTGTACGACAACGAAGAGAAGCGGTTCAAGATGTGGTATCTGGCCGAGGCTCCCGACTACTTCGCTCCCAGCCCGGAGGGGCCTTCGGCCGACAATCCAACGCTCTACGCGGAGAGCGACGATGGAATTCACTGGCGCAAGCCACCCGTTGGAACGATTCCGGCGGCAAAAGGCGGCAGCCACAACGCCGTGCTTGCGGCCACGCACCTGGCGAGCGTTATGAAGGACACGCGGGATCCCGACCCAAACAAGCGATACAAGATGATCTGTTACGTTCATCTGCCCGCTGCATCCCGCGGCTATCAGACGATGATCTCACCGGACGGCCTGCGTTGGCGCTTGTTCAGCAGCAAGCCGATCTGCCCCGGTGCGGACGTGATTACGGGGTACTACGACGAGCGACTCGAAAAGTATGTAGCTCTTGCAAAGATCGCGACCGCAGTGCGCGGCCACCGCCGCCGGGTTTTCTACCTGATCACCAGCACCGATTTCGTCACCTGGACAGCGCCGGAACTGGTGCTTTCGCCTGACCTCCGCGATGATGCCGGTTCGCTGGCCCGCATTGAGGAAGTCCGTCCCATGCTCGATGTGCCGGACGATCCAACGGTGATGCGCACAGAATTTTACGGAGCCGGCTTCTATGCCGCCGAGAGCTGCACCGTGGCGTTTCCCTGGGTGTTTACGATCAACAACAATGCGCGATACGGCAATCAGGAGGGCCCATTCGAGCTGCAGCTTGCAGCATCACGGGACCTGAGAAACTGGGCGCGGCCGTTTCGTACTCCGTGCGTTCCGCGGGGAGCACCCGGCGAGTGGGATTCCGGCATTATGGTTACGCAGTCGCGGGCGCTGCGCGTGAATGACGAGATCTGGCTATATTATGGCGGCGCGAACTATACCCACGGCACACCGTGCCTCTACCGCGCCAACGGCACAGGACGAGGCACAAAATACACCGGCAGCATCGGTCTGGCCAAATGGAGGCTTGACCGGTTTGTTTCCGTGGATGCCGGCAGCGAAGGCGGCACGCTGGTTACAGTTCCGATGATCTTCTCCGGAAGCAGACTCCAGATCAACGCAGCAACGGAAGCCGGGGGAAGCGTTGTCGTCAGGACGCTCGACGCCGCGGGCCGCGGGATAGAAGGGTTCGGCCCATCCGAGCCGTTTCACGGAGACTCGCTGCGCGCGCCCATCACATGGCCGCGCGGCAACGTCGCCAGCTTACGCGGCCGGGCTGTGAGTCTGCGATTTGAGCTGAAGAAAGCTCGCTTATTCGCATTCGCCTTCCGGTAGGGTATCCTGCACAAAGAAAACGTACGCCCAGATGAAGATCTATGCTCTTTTTGTTTCCATTGCTGCGATCGGCGCCGCCCTCGAGACCGGCTCGGTCAAAGACTCGGACGCGGGAGCGTATTACATCAATGCGTATCCAGTTATAGCTCGCCTGGCAAGCGGGAAGTTGCTGGCGGTCTGGAGCGCACGCTCTCAAGGAGACTCCGACGGCCGAATCGTCGGCGCCGTGTCTTCGGATGGCGGAAAAACATGGGGTACTCCTGGGACGGTCATCGACATCCCGCAGATGGAAGACGGCGACCCCAGCATTGTGGTCGATGGCCCGCGTGTGTTCGTGTACTCCACAACCGTTCCTCTGCATCAGCGGCTGATCGAGCGAAGTCAGGTCTATGTCGTCTGGAGCGACAACGAGGGAGCAACGTGGTCCGCTCCCGAAGAACTCAAATTTTCGTTCAAGTACTTCGTTGGGAAACGGCATATCGGCATCAAGCTGCTGGACGGCACGCTGGCTATGCCGTTTTCCTGGGACTTGTGGGCCCAGAAAGGCACGCCCGCGCGGACCGAGGGCGAGATGAACCTCGCTTCCGGCGTTTTGCTTTCCAAAGACGGCATACATTGGACACCTTACGGGCAGGTGCATGCGTGGACGGAAAAGGTGACGCCCGGGTCCACCAATGGTGTTTGTGAGCCGGCATTGGTCGAACTGCACACTGGCGAGCTGCTGATGATTCTTCGCACCGGCACTTCGTTCCATTACGAAAGCCGGAGCCGCGACGGTGGGCTGACCTGGGACGCGCCGCGGCCGAGCTCGCTGATGGGCCATAACACACCATCGGCACTCTGGCGCTTAGACCAGAATCCGGAGGAGATCGTGGCGATCTGGAACAACTCGCCGCGGAATCGGTATCCGCTCAGCGTTGCCATCTCTTCGGACGGGGGCAGGCGGTGGAGTAAGCCACGCGACGTCGCCACTTCTGATGGCCCGCAGGTATCCTATCCGGGAATCACGCAAGCCCCGGACGGCACACTGGTGGCCGTCTGGCAGCAACAGCTTCGAGACGGCGGCCGCAGCATACAGTGGGCACGGTTCAGCCGCGACTGGGTGCTCTGGCAAGCGCAGTAATACGAGAAATCCTAAGAAACCCGAGGCAGGGAAGCGGTGTCGAAACTTAAAAGCCAACGGCACTGCCATGATGAAATGGATTCCTTTTGCCGCCGCCCTCATCCTCTCGGCCGCTCCCGTTTATGAGCCCGGAATCGTCTCATGGGACGAAGCTGCAAAGCACGAAGCCATCCTGAAGAGCGATCCGAACAATCTTCGATCGCGGAACCTTCTGCTTGCGTGGTATACGCAGCACTATTTGGAACCGCAGGCGATGAGCGCCCGGCTTCAGCACATACTCTGGACCATTGGGAATCAGCCGGGCATGCCTTTGCGCGATCCCCGGTCGCTGCGCGTGGATGAGAGAGACCGCGAGGATTTTCGTCAGGTTCGCGAGGCCTGGCTGGAACAGGTCAAGAAGTACCCGGAAAACCCGATTGTACTCACACGCGCCGCTGTGGCCTTGATGCGATCGGACCGCGAACTTGCCGCCCAATGGCTGAAGTCCGCAATTCGGATCGCCGAGACTGAGGCGCAGAAGGAAGACACGTGGCCGCCACCGGTCCAACCGGGCTCGCAATGGTGGACGTGGTCCTTTGCCTGGGCAGAAGCTACGCGGACTCTCGCTCAACTGTATACCGATGCGATTGCCGGAATCACGGCGCGTACGCCATGGGAGGGTACGGGACCGGTAGACCCGGCGATTAGCCGGTCCGGTTTCGCGCAGGGTGCGCGGCGCGAGGTCGAAAATTCCGGCGACGCACTACTGCTGATCGAAAGCGCCTGGTGGCTGCACCTGACGAGCGAATCGTTCCAGCGAGACGGAAGAGGCGAGATCAACTACGCGCCGCTTGCGTGGGAGTGGTTTCAGAAGGCTGAAAAGCTCGACGGAACCAAACCCGGAATCGACGTGTACCTGGATGGATTTCAACGGTATTGGTCAAGCCGGATACCAGGCGTGGTGCCGCCACCGACCGCGCGTGTCCGCCTGAGCGGTGCGGAAGCGCCGCAGCCGCTTGAAACAGTGCCCGCCGTCTGCCCGCCCGAGGTTCAATTTCCACCATCTGGCACTGTGGTCAGCGTGCGACTGATTCTCGCCACCGACGGCCACGTTCGATTCGCAACGCTTCAGGGAGGCGCTCCCGGCGCGATCCGCCCGGCACTCAATGCCGCCCGCCAATGGCGATTTCCGCCCACATATCGTGGATCTCAGCCGGTGGAGGTCGAGACCTCCGTCGCCATCCCTGTCTGCCGCTGCGCCGAAGCGCAAGACTGAGCATTGATCAACGCAGCCAGCGCGGATCAACGCAGCCAGCGCGGATTGCACCAAATTCTTTGCCTCGGCGTTACAGATTGTCCTCTCAGTCGACGCATAGCGAAGTGAGCCGGGCAAACCGGCGGACCGCGTCCGGCTACTACCGCGAGCGGCAGAGCAACTGAGAGGGAAACCATATGAAACAACTGCTTTTGGCTTTTCTGGAGCTGGCGCTATGGGCGCAGGCGCCGCCGAAACCGGCAAATCCCGCAGCAAAACCGGCCGCTTCCGCAGCCAAGCCGGCGCCCCGCGCCGCGAAACAGGAGTCCAAGGCGCCTCAGGGCGTAGACGCAATCGTCGCGCTGGTAAAAGGCGGGATGAGCGAAGCGCTTGTGCTCCAGGCGATCCAGCGGGAGGGCAAGAGCTACTCTTTGACGACGGCGGATATGCTCAAGCTACAACAGGCCGGCGCATCCGAGCGAATTATTGAGGCCATGATGAACCCGTCCGGCGGACCATCAAAGGCCCCGGCCGCCGTGGCCGCGCAGCCTGAACCGCAGCCGGTTGCGGCAGTTTCCACTGCCCTGCCGGTGATCCGCAAAGCAACTCCGAAACGAAGACTCGCCGTGATGCCTTTTGACTATTCGGCCGTAACGGCGTGGGTCCACTATTGGTTCCGCAGCGACTACAACGTGGGCGAAGGCATCCGCGCCATGCTGACAACGCGCCTGGCGCGCTCAAAAAGCGTAGTTCTCCTGGAGCGGGCGCGCCTGGAGGCACTCCAGAAAGAATTAAAGATGAACAACACCTCCATGGTGAATCAAGGCTCAAAAGTACGGATGGGCAAAGTGAGCGGCGCTGACTGCATGCTGCTGGGAGACATCATCATCTTCGGCCGTGATGATAAGTCCGAGCGGAGCCGCAACTCCGCAGCCGCCTTCGGACAGGTCGGCTCGATATTCAAGAAAACTCCGATTCTGGGTAACAGAGTAGGGTCCGGTACGATGGGCCAGTTTACAAAAGAAGAAAAGGCCGTCGTTGCGATTGCATTACGAATCGTTGAGACCGAGACGGGCGAGGTGCTCGAAACCGCCGAGGCTCGCGGCGAGTCGGCCCGTTCCAGCAAGAACTGGGATTCCTTTGTGTTCGGGAATTCCGGCAGCTCGTCCCAAAGCGTCGATATGACCAGTTCGAATTTCGAAGCCACCATCATTGGCGAGGCAACCTCGGACGCTGTCGACAAAGTGGTGGAGTTCCTCGACGAGCGCATTCCGAAGCTGCCGCTGCGGAACCGCTCCATCGAGGGGCGCGTGGCCAAGGTGTCCGGCAACAGCATCATTCTAGGGATCGGCGCCAACGACGGAGTGCAGGCCGGGGATCATTTCGAGGTCTACAAAATCCTCGGCGAAATTGTCGATCCGGTTAGCAAGGATGTCCTCGACGTGCAGACCGCGAAGGTCGGCGAGTTCGTGGCCACTGAGGTTCGCGAAAAAATTGCGAGCGGGGCTTATAGCGGCCAGCCTCTTTCGGAAACTTGGGCCAAGGGGTACACAGCGAGGTTGATACAGCAATGAAAGACCGGCGCGAAATTGTGGCTGACAATCGCCTCGGCGGGCAAAGTGATCCGCGCAGGTGGCGGAAACTGATCGTCGCGAACTAGCGGCGCAGCCATCGGTCGAGAAATCGATAGGCTCGATTGCGGGTTTCGGGCGGAAAATCATGCCCGGCATCCGGGTACTCGACCACAAGGCGATCGGCGGCCTTGAAGATCTTGCTGTAAACAGGAAGAGCGGCGTCCACGCAATCGCGGACGCCGGAAACCTCGAAGTCCGGTGAGTCGTGCAAAGGCGCGTTAACAAAAACCGGGCGGGGCGCCAGCGCCGCGAGAACTTCCGTGAAGTCGAAAGGGATCTTTGCGGGGTCGTTGCCATACCTGGTTTCGATGAGAGGCATATAGTAGCGCCGGCTCCACGCGCGTACATCTCCGCCGTGATGCTTAGCGAACACGTTGAAACCGCAACTGGAGACCACTACCCGCACGCGCGGGTCGAATACGGCGAGAAACAACGCGTTGTGGCCTCCCAAAGAGTGGCCAATCACGCTGATGCGCTGCGCGTCAACGAAAGGCAGAGAGCGCAGCAGATCCACGCCGCGCATATGATTGACGATGCCCTTCATGGTCGCACTGGCATACCCCAGCGTGTACGGATCCGTCTTGTACTCGCGATGATGCAGCAGAGGGTAGTCGATTGCGAGCGTCACATAGCCGCGCTCGGCCAATTCGTGCGCATATGCCAGGTTGGGAGAACCTTCCAGACCGGCGGGAATCGCTTTTCCGGGCTCCCAACTGCCGGGCAGACAGATCATCGCCGGCAGCTTGCCGTTACGCCGATGTGGAACCATCAGATAAGCGAAAACGCGATCATTCTTTTCCGCAAGATAGGTGATCTTACGGCGCGTATAGTTCGGCAGGACGGTTTCCTCAACCACAGCCATGGCCGCGGGCTCCTGAATCGGAGCGGGAAGAGGACCCATTACAAGCTCCATACGGCGCTTGATGTCTTCTACGCGCAGCGCCCAATCACGGCGCGAGCGTATGGCCTGCTGCTTGCCACCGCTATCCACGTAAGTCAGCAGGTTCCGCCGGTCCGGATACGCGGACGGCTCCGGTCCAAATTCGCCGAACGCCAGGAAGGCTGTAAGCACAGCAAGGGCAGGTCTCATGGGTTATTTGTTTCCATGCGGTACCGGCTATTTCCGTTTATCACGTCAACCGCGTCGCGCACGCTCTTCTGGCGTCCGCTGAACGCAAGCGACAACACCAGGAGCCCGAACAGCGAGTCTTCGGGATGCGGCGAGAGGCGGTATGGAAGGTTCAGGGCCGCTCCGACCAGGTCGCGCAAGATCTCGAATCTGCGCGCTACTCCTCCGGAGAAGACGACGCGCTCTGCTGTGCCCAGTGGATCAAGCCGCCGCGCACAGGCGTGGTAGTTCCGCGCCATCGATTCGAAGGCCGCCCGGAAAAGATGGCCGATGCTCATATTGCCCTCGTGAAGGTTTTCGAGAAAACCGGCATGGCCGCAAGGACCCGGAGAAAAAGCGATGGAAGCCCGAAGGTCGGTAGAACCAACGGACGCGACTGCTGTCTCGATCTGCCGCCAGGCATCACCCCTGGGCGCCCCACCGAGTTCGGTCAGCAAACCAACGAGTGCGCCCAGCGCCCGGCCCGCGGGGATATGGGTGATGGTCCGAAGCGAGCGGCCGTCGAAATACGGCCGCGTCTGGTGCTCCTCATGCGGGGACCAATCTCCTATCAGCGACACTTGGGAACCGGTGCTGATATTGACTGAAAGCTCCCGATCGCGCAGCAGAGCGCCGGCGAGAGAGCACTGTTGGTCGCCCACAGCAGCGTAGCATGGGATGCCGCGCCATGTGCCGGCTACGGAACCGGAAGGCCGCACCTCCGGCCAGCGAAGCGAATCGAGGCCGAGCTTGCCGATCACCTGTTGGTGCCACGCAAGGGTGTCCAGCCGCAGCGCGCCGAAGGCCGCGGCTTGAGTCGGATCCATCGCGGGAAGCGTGCCGCAGAGCCGCGCAGTGATCATGTCCGCAATGGAAACGGGCGTGACATTGCCGCGCGGCAGGGCGCCGTGTCTCTTCAGCCAGAACAGCAGCGGTAAGGCAATGCCGGGCCGAAGCTCATTGCCGAGCTGGTGGCGCTCTTCGGATGTAATGCAATTCCGGATCTCGTCGAACTCTTCGCCGGAGGCGCGCTGGTCCAGCCACGAGACGAAGTTGCCGGCGGGCTCTCCACGACCGTTCACCAGGACAAACCCTTGCATTTGCCCGCAAAGCAGCAGGCCTTCGCATCGCCCGGCGAGCGGCATCAGACGAGCCAGCAGATCATCTACCGCGAGAAAAATTTCGGCCGGATCGGCCTCCCGATGTCCGTGCGGGAGCCCGCTTAGAAATGGTGGAAACGCGATGCGTTCCGTATGGCTCAAGGCCGGCTTCTCGGCATCGATGACCGCACCTTTGATAAACGAAGTCCCAACATCGATGCCGATGAACATGGAGTCAGCTCTTCCAGGTGAGACTCAGACCGCAGCCGAGAAAATTCGCAAGGCGCTCTGCTTCCTGTGCAGCCGCGCGGCGCACCCACGCCGGCAGTTTTGTAAATGGCTCGATCAGGACATCGATCCGGCTGCCGCGGATTTCGTGCCGCCATGTGCCCCGCATGAAGCCATTGACCAGGAGAACCGGTGAAATCCAACCCTGCGGCCGATAAACACGGCCTCGCAAATCGCCAGGTAATAAGTGCCCCGCGTGGTAGGAAGCGCCAACAACATATTGATCGAAACCCGGGAGCAGGCGAACCGATCGGGCTGGCGGGAGCTCGCGCAGTTCCAGGACGTGGGCGGCAAGCATCCAGGCGCGAACACCGTCGAGGTCCACCGAAGACACCTCTCCACCAAGCGAAGCGATCAATTGACGGGCAATCGAGACGCCGCCGCCAGTCCACCAGCGCGCTAAATCGTGATACGTGGCTGGACCGTAAGCCGCGAGGAAGCGACGCGCAATGGCGGCCGTGGCGGTTTCCGGATCGATCGCCGGCGGCTTGGCGCCCAGCCAGGAGTATGGGTTCGTGAATCGTACGCGCTGACCAAGGTTCGGTCCGAAACACAAGCGGCCGGTGAACGCGGCCGGCTTCAGAACGGTGCCCCAACTGCTTGCGACGAGCGTGGCCGCGAACGCCGCCGACCCAGTGAGCCGTCCCACTTCCTGCACCAGCTCTTCGCGAGTCATAACGCGTCCGTCTAGTGCCGCCGCGACCGTTTCTGTCAAGAACTCGAGCTGTTCGAGCGTGATTCCGAAATACTTCTGCCACAGTGCGGGCTTGAGGTAACGCCGGTTCGTGCTGAGGGCGGCGTGCCACAAGGGAAACTCGTCTGCTGGAAGCAGATGCAGTGTGCCCCTCATCGCCCACGTTTTAATGAGCGTGCGATTCTGCCACAACGCACGCTGTACTTCCTGCCGCTCCAGACCTTCGACTCTGGCCCATGCCGTCAGCTCGGCGGAAGACATCACCTGGGCGTGCAAACCGCACAGCCGGCTGGCAACAGCAAGCATACTGCCCGCGGGCGCGCGTTCATCCAGGTGATGCCGCCGGACTCGCCATGCCGCCGCCTGCGACCAGGTGACCTTCAGCATTTCGTTATCAGTATGCCAGCCGGACATGCGGGCGCGCAGCCAGCTAGACTCGAAGGATGTTGCCCCGCAGAACCGCCCTTGCAGTAATGGCCGCAAGTGCGCTTCGCGGCCAGAACCGGAGGGCGGGCATGTTCGGTGATGCTGAGGCGTACGAACGATTCATGGGACGTTGGAGCCGTTTATTAGCGCCTCTGCTCGTGAACTTCACCGGCATTCCCGATGCCGGGCGAGTGCTTGATGTCGGCTCGGGAACCGGTGCGTTAGCGCTCTCGATCGCCAAACAAAGAATCCATTGCCAGGTTGTGGGCATCGATCCGTCGAAAGAGTACGTCGAGTTTGCAAAAAGCAGGAATCCGTTCGCCGACCGCGTAAATTTCGAGGTTGGTGATGCCATGCAGATGCGCTTTGCGAATGCGGCGTTTCAGGCCAGCGTTTCCCTGCTTGTCTTCAACTTCATTCCTGATAGCATGAAGGCCCTGCGGGAAATAAGCAGAGTGACAAAACCAGGTGGATGCGTTTCGGCTGCGGTTTGGGACTACGGAGCTGGAATGCGGATGCTCCGGGTATTTTGGGACGCCGCCGCCGCGGTGAATCCATCTGCTGCGAAACTCGATGAGCTACGCATGCCCTTGTGCCGGTCGGGCGAACTGGGAAGTCTCTGGAGGCAGGGTGGACTGGAGCGCGTTGAAGAGCGGCCGCTGGAGATCACGATGCGGTTTGAATCGTTTGCGGACTATTGGGATCCGTTCCTTCTCGGCCAGGGGCCGGCCGGAGCCTATGTTCGCAATCTCGACGAACCGCGCCGGGAGGCCCTGCGTGACGAGCTAATGCGGCGATTGGCTCTGAAATCGAAAGAGGATTCTTTCTCGCTACTCGCCCGAGCCTGGGCCGTGCGCGGCACGGTTAAACCGGCTGCATCACACGGGTGATGGCCGCTGCGATCTGTTCCCACCTGGATCGCTCCAGTACGAGCTGCTTCTTCCCGGCGGGCGTCAGCCGGTAGAAGCGGGCCCGCCGGTTCGTCGACGAGATCTCCCACTGTCCCGTAATCAGGCCATTCTTCTCCAGGCGATGAAGGGCTGGATATAACGACCCGTGATCGACACCAAGAACGCTATCCGACAGCCGCTCGATGGCCTTTGCGATCTCGTAACCATTCGCCGGACCGCCCTGGAGCGTCCGCATCACCATCATGTCCAAAGTCCCTTGCAGGAGCTCCATCTTCTTCGATCGCTTGGCTGCCATTGCTGTTCAGATTAGCACATCAGTAGGCGCTTGACAGGTAGATTCTCTAGAGGTAGATTACCTTCGGTAAGTATGGAGGGCGCCCTCAAACTTCCGGGCCGAAGACTCTTTCTGCTGAGCGGTCTCGGCATGGCCGGCCTCAGCGCCTCCACAACGTCCGCCGCGGAACATGTCTACCGCTTCGCGACTGAACGTTGCGATGTTCGGGTCAGTGTAGAGTTTCATGACGCCTACTCCAGCCGGGGCTTCCGATTCAAGAATCCGGGAGATGGTTCGTTTTGCCTCTCCTCCAACGGTGAAAAGGACCGCGATTGCGTGGCTGATTTCGTAGGCTCTCTGGCAATCGCCCGCTATGAAGTTCAGTCCTATCCAAACAAACGCGCTGTCACGGCATTACGGGAGTACGTATGCACAATCGACCGTGACCATAGGCTGGAACCTCGGCCGCCGTTCGCCCGAAGAGTGGACCTTCACCACGGAATCGCAAGTGATATCCAGGCGTTCGGCTACACTGAAGGCGGACTCCCGCCGGCGCCGGCTGCGCAGCATGATTCCGCATCGCCCTGGTACTATTTCCGTCAGGACCTTTACCTGGAACCTGACCGCGCGCCGTTCCTCATCATTCACTGGAAGCATGCATTCAGCGCGATTCGCATGCTTGATATCATTCCCGCCGGTAGAACGTTGCTCGTGAGCAGATGACGGCACCCATGAACCGCTGGTTATCCCAACTTCGCAAACAGCTCCGGCCCTTCCGCACGGATTCGGACATCAGCGATGAATTCCAGACTCACTTCGCGGCAGTTACCGAGGAGGGCCTCGCGGCAGGCCTGCCCTTGCAAGAAGCCAAGCGGCGCGCGCGTCTGCAGTTAGGCGATTCCCAAGCCGTGCTCGAAAAAGTTCGAGACGCGGAGCTCAGCACAATCCTGGAGAGTTGGCGCCGCGATTTCACTTTGGGGTTTCGCTCTCTTCGACGGAGCCCCGTATTTGCAATTGCCGCAGTCCTGACGCTGGCAGTAGGCATTGGGGCGAACACGGTCGTGTTCACTTTGCTCTATGGTCTCTTGCTGCGAAGCCTTCCGGTCAAGGACCCTGCGCATCTGGTCCGCATTGGTGTAGCCAGCGCGACGATCGACGCGAGCCGTGCAAGCCAAGTCCCCTATCAAATGTTTCTGCAACTCCGCCGTCAGCAGAGATCGTTCACGGACATCTCTGCATGGAGAATCCAGACAGTCGCGATGGACACGGACGATGGCGCTGGACGCCTGCTCGTCGCGGGCTTGGTTACCGGCAATGGCTTCGAAGTTCTGGGTATGGACGCGTATCTGGGCCGGCTGTTCACATCTGCCGACGATGTTCGCGGAGGCCCAGCCGAGGGTTGGCCCTTAGTGCTGAGCTACGGCTTCTGGCAGGACAGCTTCGGCGGCGACCCCTCGATCATCGGCAGGCGCATCAAATTGTCGAATACCGTCGTTACGGTGATTGGCGTGGCCCCCCAGAATTTTCGTGGGCTCTGGCCCGGGTCCGAAGCCAAACTCTATTTGCCGTTTCAATTTCTCGCCGTCCTCACCGGTAAGGATGAAATCAACGCACCGAATTCACTGGCTTGGTGCAGTACGATCGGAAGGCTGAAACCGGCAGTCTCCGTCGAGGAAGCAAGAGCGGAGCTTGCGACCTATCAGAGACCACTTATCAGTCAATTTATTCCTTTCGACCTTCAGGAGCGGCTCCAGGCCAGGAATGCATACCTGTGGGTTTCGTCCGCTCGAACGGGCCTGCCCACGTTCTTCGGACGGGTGTATTCCACGCCGCTCTATTTGATGCAGGGCCTGGTGGGGATCGTCCTGCTTCTATGCTGCGTGAATGTTGCCGGATTGATGATGTCGAAGGTCTACTCGCGACGTCAGGAATTCGCCGTGCGCACCGCCATCGGCGCCGCGCGGTGGCGCCTAATCCGTCAGTACCTCACGGAGAGCTTTGTCGTCGCCCTCGCCGGAGCCGCTCTCGGCGCATCCGCGGCCTGGTACGGAACCGGCTACCTGCTCCCGTTCTTTCGGCATCCTAATGAAGGGATTGGAATGTCCATCCACCCGGACGCGACGGTCTTGGTTGTGACCGGGTTGTTCGCCGTGCTGACCACTCTGCTTTTCGGCACTTTACCTGCCTGGCGAGCCGGTTCTGCCGATCCTGCCGATCTCCTGAAATCGCGCACCGCAGGCGCGGTCCGGCGCAGCATTTTGGGACGGGCGTTTATCCCCGTTCAGGTGGCGCTCTCATTTGCTCTCGTGTCCATTGCGGCGCTGCTTTCGCAAAGCCTGATTCGGCTCGAGACAGAGCAAACCGGATTCGATCTCGATCACGTCACCATTCAAACCGCGCCCTTCCACGTTCTCAACCTGAGTGTTGACGCCAGGATGGAGCTGTACCACCGGATGAAAACTCGTCTGGAGCAGATCCCCGGTATGAGCTCTGCCTCTTTTACCGAGTTCACGCCAATGACGGGCTTTCAGGCAACATCCGGTTTTCAAGCTATCGGCAACGGTCCCAACCCGCCTCAGGATTCCCGCATGGCCTACAACCATGTGGGCCCGGATTACTTTCGCACCATGAAGATCAGGATTCTCGAGGGCCGCGAATTTCAAAAGCATGAGCGCAACCGCAGCGTGTGCATTTTGAATCAATCGGCGGCCGCATACCTCTTTCCGCGCCAGCCCGCTGTAGGGCAATACGTGAGAAGCACAGACGAGAAAAGGTTCTCGCAGCCTGTCGCTTGCCGCGTTGTCGGTCTTGCACAAGATGCGAAGTTCGCCGATCTGCATGAGCCGCCGCCGCGGACAATCTACTTTCCCGTGACGCTCGAAACCTTAAGGGACACCGGCAATCTGGTATTTCTGATGAACGCGCCAACCAAAACGCAAGCCGTCGCCGCTTATCGCACGGCCAAATCGGAGCTTTCGCCCGCCACTCCCTTCGTGCTCTTCGTGACGTTGCGGGAACAGATGGAAGCCGCGCTCGGCAGCCAGCGGGTCCTTTCGATGATGACGAACTTCTTCGCGGGTCTTGCTCTGTTCCTAAGCGGACTGGGTCTGTACGGACTGCTGTCATCCAGCGTCGCGCAACGAACCGGCGAAATCGGCGTTCGCATGGCTTTGGGCGCGGAGCGGGGCCGCGTGGTGCGCATGGTCTTATCCGAGGCGCTCGGCCTCCTGGCAGCCGGACTCGTGCTCGGGGCGATCCTGCTAACGATGGCGGTACGATTCGTGCAAGGAATGCTCTACGGAGTGTCCGCCTTCGATCCCGCAAGGCTGACCGCGATCACCGCCGTACTTACTGTCGTGGCGATTCTAGCCGGGCTGCTCCCCGCATTGCGCGCGGCATCCGTCGATCCGATTCAGGCGCTGCGGGCCGAATAGCGCGGCCGCGGCGATCTGCCGATTTGGGCGAACCACTCCGGTAGGGCCTTCAGTACTCGGTGATTGGTCAGCAGGTTGACCGTGAATCGCCCGTCTGCCGGAGCTTCATCGCGGCAGCCCGCATTGCTTGTACGTAGATCTTGGCGCATTTGGTCTCCACGCTGCACCTAGCGCATGCGAAAAAGTGTTCCTCGAACCGCTCGGCCTCCTCCCTGGACAGGAGGCCCATGCAGTACGCCTCGGCGGTCTCGGCAACATCGGAAGGACAGAAAAACCTCATGCCGGTAAGATCGGCGGCCTAGGGAAAAAACATTAGGACGCAGGTAGGTCTAGAATTTCCCGCGAGTGCCGGCAAGTGCTGTATTTTTCAAAGCTGTTCCAGCCATGGGGAACCTGTTCCGCCGCGCTTCGCCTGGTGAAAGACCCATATATCGCTTGAACGCTCGGCTGAAGGCGGCCTCGGATTCGTAGCCGAGGCGGTGCGACAGCTCGCTTAGCGGCGCGTCGTCTTCGCCCAGCCATGTCAATGCCATGTGCATTTTCCAGCGCGTCACGTAATGCATCGCCGGTTCGCCCACCAGCTCCGTGAAGCGCGCCGCGAAGGCCGAGCGTGACATTGCGGCTTCGCCAGCCAGAGACTCCAATGTCCACGGACGCGCCGGCTCGCGGTGAATCTGTGAAATGACGCGGCCGATCTGTTTATCCCGGAGGGCTCCAAGCCATCCCCGTTGCGCCGCAGGGTCCTGTGCGATCCACGATCGAATGGCGTGAATCACCAGAATATCTGCAAGCCGCGTGATGACGGTCTCGCCGCCGGGCCGCAGCTCCCGCGCTTCCGCAGCCATGACTCGCAATGTGCTCTGGATCCAATTCATGTGGGGAGAATTCCAGGCTTCCACAATAATCATCCTCGGCAACAGCGCGATGAGCTGATGCGCAGCCGGGTGGTCGAACTGAAAAGCGCCGCACACAGCCGTGGTCGCCGCGCCGCCCCCACCGAGCCGCAGAGTCTCGTAGCGCTCGCTCACTTGCTCGCGGGCGATCTCGAACAGTTTGGCCGCGGCCATGCCTGGTTCGCTGGCCATCTGGTGCCCGTCGCCATGAGGAACGAGCGCCAGGTCGCCCGGTTGCAGCAGCCGGTTTGGCGCTCCTTCCACCTCGAGCCAGCAGCGGCCGGAGGTCACGACGTGAAGCATCAGAAAGCTTTTCATCGGCGGCAATTCGAGCGCCCAGGGCGTGCTGAATTCGCAACGGCAATAAAAACTGCCGCTCATCCGCAGGAAGTGAAGGGCCTCGCCGAGCGGGTCGGCAACCGGCGCCAGGCTAATATCCATATTGTCGAGTATCCGACAGCCGTATCTTGCGTCCAAGCGAGTCCGGACGAATGAGCAAACAGGAGCGACGCACGAGCATTGCCGGTCCCGACTACATGGTCCATATTGGACTTCGGATCAGCGAATCCGCAGGAAAAGAACAAAAGAGAAGAATGAAGAGCACGCAATGAAGAAAACTACATTGGTTCTGGGAGGCACGGGAAAAACCGGCCGAAGAGTCGCCGAGCGGCTGGCGCGACAAGGGCTGCCGGTCCGCATCGGATCGCGGTCGGGCGCGCCGCGGTTTGACTGGGGGAATCAAGATACCTGGCCGTCCGCACTTGAGAACGTGGAATCAGCGTACGTTACGTTCTATCCCGACCTGGCATTTCCGGGCGCGCCTGAGGCCGTTCGCGCCTTTGTAAAGCTGGCCCTTGAAAGCAGAGTCCGCCGGCTGGTGCTCTTGTCAGGACGGGGCGAGGAAGGCGCCCGGCTCGGCGAGCAAGCGGTACAGGACTCGGGCGCTGAATGGACTGTCATCCGGGCAAGCTGGTTTTTTCAGAACTTCAGCGAGGGCCATCTGCTCGATGACATTCGGAGCGGTGAGGTCGCATTTCCCGCGGGACAGGTTCCAGAGCCGTTCATCGACGCTGAAGACATTGCGGACATCGCCGCCGCTGCCCTGACCGGAAACAGGCACACCGGGCAGCTCTATGAAGTCACCGGCCCCCGGTTATTGACATTTGCAGACGCTATCGCGGAGATCGCAAAGGCGACCGGACGCCGAATCGAATACGTGCCGGTCTCTCCCGAGCAATATGCGTCAGCATTGTTGGAGCATGGCATCCCTGCGGACTTTGTAACTCCGCTGGTTGAGCTGTTCACCACCGTGCTCGACGGCCGCAATGCCACAGTAGCCGACGGCGTCTGGCGTGCACTGGGACGTCCGCCACGCGATTTCGCCGACTTTGCCAGGCGGACTGCCGCGAGCGGCGTCTGGGGTGCAGTGGATCAGGGGCTACGAGAACCGTAGCGCTAATCTGATCGCGATTCTCATTGTGTTCTTACAATGCCTCGGTTAAGTTGAGAGCATGGCGTCGGTTCCCGATCGTGCGTTCGGGTTCGCGACACGCGCGCTGCATGCAGGCCAGAGGCCGGATGCGGAGACAGGCGCGCGTGCGGTGCCCATTTATCAGACCACATCGTACGTATTCGATGACACCGCACACGCGGCCGCTCTGTTCAATCTCCAGCGTTTCGGAAACATCTACACGCGTATCATGAACCCGACCACTGCGTCGTTTGAAGAGCGAATGGCGGCGCTCGAGCGCGGGGTCGGCGGTCTGGCTGTGGGAAGCGGGCAGGCGGCGCAGTTCATCGCCTTGGCCAGCCTGCTCGAATCGGGCGACGAAATCGTGTCCGCGAAGACCTTGTACGGCGGCACCTATACCCAGTTCGACGTCAGTTTTCGGCGCCTCGGCATCCAAACCGTTTTCGTTGATCCCGACGATCCGGAGAATTTCCGCCGGGCGATTACGCCGCGTACCCGCGCGCTGTATGGCGAAACGATTGGGAACCCCCGTATGAATGTGCTGGACATCGCTGCCGTGGCCGCCATCGCGCACGATGCCAATCTGCCGCTTATCGTGGATAATACTTTCGCTTCGCCATATCTCTGCCGGCCGATCGAGCACGGCGCCGATATCGTGGTGCACTCGGCCACCAAGTTTATCGGCGGCCACGGCACGTCGATTGGAGGGGTCATCGTGGATAGCGGCCGTTTTCCGTGGGACCGGGGCCGGTTCCCTCAACTGCTGGAGCCAAGCAAGGGCTATCACGGAATCCGGTTCTATGAAACCTTTGGTGATTTTGCCTACATCATGAAAGCACGCGTAGAAGGGTTGCGCGATTTCGGTCCGGCACTCAGTCCGTTCAATTCGTTTTTATTCCTGCAAGGGCTGGAGACGCTGAAGCTTCGTATGGAGTGCCATTCCAACCATGCGCTCGCTGTGGCCCGCTTTTTGGAAAGTCATGAACGCGTGGCCTGGGTCAATTACCCCGGCTTGCCATCGAGTCCGTATCATGGGCTTGCCGCGCGCTATCTCCCCAGGGGCGCGGGCGGCATCCTGACATTTGGAATCCGGGGCGGGCTCGAAGCCGGCCGCCGCTTTATCGAAGCACTCCAGTTATTTTCCCATTTGGCGAATGTGGGCGACGCCAAAAGTCTTGTGATCCATCCGGCGTCCACCACGCATCAACAGCTCACGGAAGAGGAGAAACTGGCCGGCGGCATCACCGACGATCTTATTCGCCTCTCTGTCGGTCTGGAGGAGATTGACGATATTTTATGGGACTTGGATCAAGCCCTGAAGGCGAGCGCGTGAACCAGTGCGCGGTATTCCCCGCCGAGCCTTGCCCGGACGGTGTGGGCGGGAACTCGCCCGTGAATCGCAGCCGCTTCGCGACGACGGCCTATGACCGCCTGCGCATACTGGAGCGTTACAGGCGCATTGCGATGGTGGGACTGTCGTCAAATCCGTTTCGTCCCAGTCATTTCGCAGCCATTTATCTGTTGGCCGAGGGCTATGACGTTGTGCCGGTGAATCCGAGAGAACGCGAAATCCTCGGCCGCAAATCGTATCCATCGCTCGCCGCGGTTCCCGGGCCGGTCGAGATCGTCGATATCTTCCGAGAGCCTGCCGCCGTACCGGACATCGTCGAGCAAGCCATCGCCGTCGGTGCAAAAGTCGTTTGGATGCAGCTTGGAGTCATTCACGAACAGGCGGCCGAGCGCGCCCGCAGGGCAGGTCTCGAAGTCGTGATGGACCGGTGCATGAAAATCGAGCACGCCCGGTTTTTCGGAGGCCTGAACACCATCGGCATGAATACCGGGGTCATCACGTCTCAGCGGCAAAGGCTCGCAAACAGGTGAAAGGCGGAGCTCACGCCTTAGCCGGAGTGAGCGGTTTCTTCTGCCGCGATCCACGAGATCTCGAAAGGTCGTAAAGACGAATCGCGGTAAAGATGATGATCAGCAGCGCAGGGAGCAGAGCTACATAGCGGAAAGCGCTGCGCGGGCCATGAGCATCGTAGATGCGGCCGATCCAAGGAAGCGCCAAAGCAACCGAGAGATTCCCCGCCGCGCCCATCACCGCCAGCAGAAATGCTCCTCCAGCGGGGAAGCGTTCTGCCGTTACCCCGAGCATGGTCGGCCAGAAGTAGCAGACTCCGGCGCCGAATATCGTAGCAGCGCCTATGGCGGTGACCGGCGTCTGCGCCGCACTCAGCAGCAGGAGACCCACTGCCGAGAGTCCCGCTGCGCAAATGAGCAGAGCCAGAGGCGACAAGTACTTCATCACCCGTTCGACAGCCAGTCTGCCCACGGCCATTACTCCGTTAATCCAAACCAGCACCAGAATGCCCTGGAGTCCGGCCGTGGACGTGAGAATGTCCGGAATCCATTGATTGGGACCAAGCTCGGTGGACGCTGTAAGGAGCATGCAAAAGACCCAGATCAGGAAAAGAGGCCGCAGCGCCTCGCGGTACATACCAGCGGTGGAGAAGCCGCGCTGTACCCGCTCGGTGGAAGGGAACTTCTGGCCGGCAAAGAGAAACCCGAACACAATGGTGGGTAGAAGCACAACCAGCATTTTCACCTGCCAGCCAAAACCGCCTTTGGTCAGCGCGTAAACCGCCAGGCCGCTGATGCCGATTCCGGCAGGAAACCAGGCGTGCACCATATTGAGCCGCTCGGTTTTCTGTTCGGGGTAGAGTGTTGCCACGAGCGGATTCACTGCCGCTTCCACCAGCCCGTTGGCGGTTCCGACGCACAACGTCGCCGCCCATAGCGTCCAAAACCCTGTGGCCCAGATGGTGAGCGCGGTGCCAGTGACGTAGCCGGCAATCGAGACCGCGAGCAGACGGCCCATCCCGAAGATGTCGCAGAGTTGGCCGCCGATCAGAATGGAAGCCAGAAAGCCCCAGAAAGCTGCGCCGGCGATCATGCCGACCTCTTCCTTATTGAGGTGGAATTGCGCTCCCAAGGCGGGCATGATATCGCCGCGGATCGCGAATACAAACGCCACGCTGAGCATGGCGAAGCAACTGCCAATAAAAAGGCGATGACGGTGGCTTACCGGCACAGGGTTCTCACTTTCGCTTTACGCAAATATAGTTACACGATAGCGCTTGCCGCAAATAGAATATCCGATTAAACTAGGGCGTCGTAGGCAGTATTCCGCGCCGGTCAACGGTTGATCTCGCCAAGCCCGGGGAAAGCCGTTCCGTGCGCAAACAGCGTTCCCAGCGGATGCGCGAATGCGCGCCCGCTGCCGTCATGCCGCATTCTGGCGGCGGACAAGGAGCACGGGAATGAAGCACACCTTCGCTGTGGCCATCGGAGGCGCGGCAGGACAGGGTGTGGCGACCCCGGGCAATATCTTCGCGAAAATCTTTGCCCGGCGTGGCTTGCATCTGCTTGCATATAATGCGTATCAATCGATAATTCGTGGCGGCCACACGTTCCTGACGATCCGCACGGGAGTTGAAAAGGTAACCAGTTTTGGAGATCGCATCGACCTCCTGATCCCTCTGAACCAGGACACCATGGACCGGCACCTGCACCTGCTCGGCCCCGGAGCCGGTGTGATTTATAATGCCGACGCCGTCAGTCCGGGTAAGGCCGCACCCGGTGTGCGGCTCTGTCCCCTGCCGGTGCGGGAGCTGAGCGGAAATACGCGCAACAAGGTCGAACAGAATACCATCGCCGTGGGAGCTGCTCTCAGCATGATGGGAGTCGGTTTCACCGCTCTCGAAGAGATCCTGGCGCAGCAATTCAAGAAGAAGGGTGATGCGGTGGTCGCGGAAAACGTCGAGGTGGCGCGGACCGCTTATGAGTACGCCACGCGGCACTTCGAGCCCTTCGAGCGCCCTCTGCCGATGACAGAGCGCAGATACGCCGTCCTTACAGGCAACATGGCGTTGGCCATGGGTGGAGCGGCAGCCGGCGTAAAGTTCTACTGCGCATATCCCATGAGCCCTTCGACTGGGGTGCTGCACTGGATGGCGGCGCACGCGCGCAAGGCGGGCATCATGGTGCGGCAGGTCGAAGACGAGATCGGCGTGATCAACATGGCCATCGGCGCGGCGCACGCCGGCGTGCGTGCAATGTGCGCCACTTCGGGTGGAGGCTTTGCGCTGATGAGTGAAGGCCTGGGCATGTCTGCCATGATCGAAACTCCGGTTGTGGTGATCGATGTGCAGCGAGCGGGCCCATCCACGGGCGTGCCTACCAAGACGGAACAGGGCGATCTGTGGCAGGTGCTTGGCGCGGCTTTCGGGGACTACCCGAGAGTGATCGCCGCGCCGACCGATATCGCGGACTGCTTTAAGCTCATTCCGGAGATGCACAATCTCGCCGATCGCTTCCAGTGCCCCGCGATCGTGCTCAGCGATCTGCTGCTGTCGGAAGGCCACACGAGCGTAGATCCGGCGGAGCTCAACTTCGATGTCCCGATCGATCGCGGCGAGCTGATCACGGCCCCCAATGGCGCGAATGGAGATTACAAGCGCTATCTGATTACCGAAAGCGGTGTTTCCCCTCGCGCGATTCCGGGTGTACCGGGCTATACCCACACCGTAGCCACCGATGAACACGACGAAGACGGCGTCCTGATCAGCGATGAATTCACGAACCCGATCAAGCGCCGGGCGATGATGGAGAAGCGGCAGCGCAAAGTGGCGGGCATCGAGGCAGCCGTGCCCCCGCCACGGCTTGAGGGTCCCAAGGATGCTGACGTCACACTGATCGGCTGGGGATCTACCAGAGGCGTCATACAGGAAGCCATAGAGCTGCTGGCCGAAGAAGGCATTACGGCAAATCACCTTCAAATCCGCTGGCTCGTGCCGCTGCACGGTGAAGCAATCCTCGAAGCACTGCGAGGTTCGCGGCGGACGATTATTGTCGAGAACAACTACAGCGGGCAGTTCGCACGCTACTTGCGCAGCGAGACGAGCTTCGTGGCCGACGGACATATTCGAAAGTACGATGGCGAGCCGTTCATGCCGCACCATATCGTCGAGGCGGTGAAGGAACAGATGACCGGGAAAGTCAATCTCTCGGTCCCGATGCATGAGATCACGGTGTGAGGAGAGGGAAATGGCAACAACTGCACCCGTCACGAAAGAATTAAAGATTACGGATTACAAAGGCAAGGTGGATCCTGACTGGTGTCCCGGCTGCGGCGACTTCGGCGTGCTCGCATCACTGAAATCCGCGCTAGCCGAATTGAACATCCCGGTGCATCAGGTCGTCACGATCAGCGGCATCGGCTGTTCTTCGAACTTGCCGGGCTATATCAACACCTACGGGATGCACACGCTCCATGGGAGGGCGCTGGCAGTCGCCACCGGAGTGAAAATGGCGAACCATGACCTGTACGTGATCATTACCGGCGGCGACGGCGATGGCTTCGGCATCGGCGGAAACCATTTCATCCACACGATGCGGCGCAATGTGGACCTCACATATGTTGCGATGGACAACCAGATCTATGGGTTGACCACGGGGCAGGTCTCGCCGACCAGCAGACCGGGAATGAAAACGAAGAGCACGCCGTTCGGCAATGTCGAAGGGCCGATAAACCCGATCCTGTTGGCGCTCTCGGCGGGCGCCACCTATGTGGCTCGCGGTTTCAGCGGGGAGCCAAAACATTTGACAGAGCTGATCAAGAACGGCATCCGGCACACAGGATTCTCGTTCATAGACGTATTCAGCCCTTGCGTTACCTACAACCATGACAACACGTACCCATGGTTCCGCGATCGCGTGAGAAAGCTCGAGTCGGACAGCGCCTACGATCCGTCAGACTGGCAGGCAGCCACGGCCAAAGCCCAGATATGGGGCGACGAGATTCCAATCGGCCTGTTTTATGAGAACAAATCGCTGCCTGCGCTCCATCAACTGGAACCTGTGCTTGACGAAGGCGGGCCGCTGGCGCAGCGGAATCCCAGGGTTCCCGCCGAGGTGGCGCGGCAATTCGTTGAAGAGCTCATGTAGCTTAGCCGTGTGTATGGGCTCCCGCCACTTGGCTCAGGACGAGTTACTGGAGCGGGGAATCCTGCTCTTCAATAACCGTGAGTTCTTCGAGTGCCATGAGGTGCTGGAAGAGGCGTGGACGCCGCAACGCGGCCCGCGCAGGCTGTTTCTCCAGGCTCTCATCCACTTCGCGGTAGCTTTTTATCATTGCCAGCGAGGTAATCTCATCGGCGCCGGCCGCCAGCTCCGGAAAGGGCTGAGGAAACTTGCTCCGTACCTGCCTTGTTGCGAAGGAATCGATACCAGCCGGCTGTATCAGGAAGGCCGCGCGGCGCTTGAAAAGATCGAGGCGGGTATCGGTATATCCACTTACCCGCAGATTCATGGGGCGGCTGCCGATTAGGGGCGGCTCCAGGCAGCAGAGCATTCCTATTCGGCTCGCAATGCGACCGTTGGATCGATACGCGTGGCCCGCACCGCGGGTATGTAGCAGGCCAGAGCCGATATCAGCAATAGGAAGATTGGAACCAGCACAAACGTAATCGCGTCGTCGGAACCGATTCCGAACAACAGGCCCCGCATGATCCGGGCGGTAAAGGCCGCGCCAGCCACGCCGATTACTATGCCCGCGCACGCAGGTTTCATTCCCTGCCTGAGAATCAGAGTCTGGACATTCGATCGGTTTGCGCCCAATGCCACGCGGATCCCGATCTCGCCCCGGCGTTGCGCAACTGCATAAGACACTACGCTGTATAAACCAACTGCGGCAAGCACAAGAGCCAGCGAAGCGAAACAGCCGAAGAGCAATAAGCTGAATTGCCGGTCCGAGGCCGACAAACCGACAATTTCCTGCATCGTCCGGACCTGGAAGACAGGCAGGTCGGGATTGAGACGGTGGATGGCCTTCCGAGCAGCCGCGGTCACGGAGTGAGGCTCTACCGACGTGTGAAGTACAATGTGCACTCTATCGAAGGTGCCGTCGAGAAGCGGCAGATAGATGGTAGGTTCAACGCGCGAATCCAGCGACTGCAGAACATCTCCAACCACGCCGATTACCTCGTAACGTGGAACGGGCAGGCCTTGGAACTTGTTACGCTCCACATCAAAACCGATATAAATATGCCGGCCGATCGGATCTTCTCCGCCAAAGAATCTCTTTGCCAGGGACTCGCTGATAATGATCACGCCCGGCCGCGGATGTTTCTCGTCAAAGCCGATGCCGTCGCGCCTGGTAAAAACGCGGCCGCGCAGCAGAGGAATTCCGGCTGCGGCAAAGTAGCCGGGGTCGGCGCCGCGGTATAACGCATCCATCATCTGGCCTGGTGGAAGTGGCTTGCCCTCAATGAAGAAGACGGCATCACTGCAATGGCCCGCTATCGGGGCGCACGAAACCAGCCCGGCAGACCTGACACCAGGAACGTTTTTCAATGCCTCTGCCAACTGACCCAGAAAAGCGGAGATTTCGGCGTGCCGCGTGTCGTCGCGGTCAGGTAGAGCAATGCCTATGGTAAGCGAATGATCTACCCTAACGCCGGGGGTTATCTGAAGAAGGCGGGAAGAGCTTCGGAGCAGGAGGCCTGCCGCGATGAGCAGAACGAGTGACAGAGCTACCTCCGTCGCGACGAGGATGCTGCGGAAATGCCTGTGAGAGCGGCCTGATGTTGCGGAACGCGTGCTGTCTTTCAAACTCTTCACCAGATCCGTCCGGGACGACTGAATCGCCGGTAACATCCCAGCCGCGATTCCCGTTGCGACTGCGATGACAAGCGTGAACAGGAAGACGCCTGTATCGGGAGCTATGTGGCCCGCCGGAAGAATCGCATTTGCTCCCGGAGCATGAGCCGCCAGAGTTTCGGTGATCCAGCCGGCCAACAGCAGACCGCAACATGCGCCTGCGAATGCCAGAAGAATGCTCTCGGTAAGAAACTGCACGATGATCTGGCTGCGCCCCGCGCCCAGCGCCTGGCGGATAGCCACCTCGCGCGTCCGGCCGGCGGCTCCGGTAAGCAGCAGGTTGGCCAGATTGACACACGCGATCAAAAGCACGCATCCCACGGCTCCCAGAAGTGCCAGCAGCAACACCCGGACATCCTTGACTAAATACTCCTGAAGCCTGACGACGTTTCCGCCCTTCCCGGTTATCTCGTCCGGATGAGTTTGCTTATACCGCGCCGCGATGGTATCGATCTCCGCCCGGGCCCGCTCGACGGCGATCCCGCGGCGCAGCCGGCCCACCACCATGAGGAAATGGTTGCTGTGGGTCCGCTGCTGTTCGGGAGTGATGTTGGCCAACAGCGGCGTCCAAACCTCTACGGTCCGGTCGGGAAACCCGAACCCGCGGGGCATCACGCCGACGATCTGGTGATTTTCGCCATCCAGGCGGATCTGCTGATGGATGACATTGGCAGAGCCGCCAAAATACCGCTGCCAGAGACCATAGCTGATTACCGCAACCCGCGCCGCGCCATAGCGGTCTTCCTCAGGGTGAAATCCGCGGCCGAGCACTGGACTGACTCCGAGCGTGGGGAACAGATTGCTAGAGCAGAAGGCGGCATCGACGCGCTGTGGCTCAAAACCCTGTCCGGCGTGCGAGAGATTAAACGCCCCTCCTGCTGTAGCGGCGATCTGCTCGAAGCTGGTCGACAGCCGCTGCCAATCTAAAAAGTTGCCGGGCGCCACGGGGTTGAACGAATCGCTACCAAGAGGGCCCACCGGATCACGCTCAAACAACGCCGTCAGGAAATCCGGATCCTTGTATGGCAGCGGGCGAAGCAGAAATGCATGGACCACGGTGAAGATCGCGGTATTCGCGCCAAGCCCCAGCGCCAGGATCAAGACGGATGTGATTGTGAATGCGGGCCGCCTTGCCAATTGACGCGCGGCGAAGCGGACGTCTCGAGTGAAGATCCGGGTCATCGCGATTTCAACAGCAACCGCCGTACCGCGCGAAATTTGGGCGCATTACGCGCTTTGGATCGAAGCCATTGTTCTTTGTCGTCCGAAAGTGACATTCCGGTGTCCGGTACCGGACACCTTGGACTGCCGAAGAGTGCAGGTGCAAAATGAAGGTTCCAGGCTCCGGCTCCGGATCGAATCCGGGGTACCCGGATGCCCGGGAATCGAGGCTGTTATGGGCATGGAATATGTGAGGGGCCGGTACAAGTTCATATCGGAAGTCGAGGACTGGATGCGCGAGCAATGGTCCACCGAGGTGTTCAACTTTTCCGTCATTCCGGTAACGCAGGATGAGATGAAGATTACGACAATTCTCGACCGGATGCTGTACGACATTGTATTCGGCGATGCTGGAATCGATGAGACTGTCGCGAAGGCCCGGACCCAGCCGAACAAACTCATTCAGGGACGCCGGCCCGCCAAGCGCGAACAGTCGTTTGGCTCCTGGCAGGGTTCGACCTACGACGGCATGTTCAAAGATCGGCTGCATCAGGCGCTCGAGACGGGCGATTTGAAGGGATTCAAGGGCAAGCTCACGCCTGTTCCCGCCGGGTCTGCCGGTCCCGACGTATACCTGACGGGCACGCCCATGATTGCCTGGGATGTCACGACCCAGGCAGATATCGAAAGCCACATCCTCCGGGATTCGATCCGGCGGCTCTACGACAGGTACTATCTTCTGATCTGGGACGAGCCGCGCACCAAACCTGCGACATTGCTCCGGGCACTGGCGCGGGGCCAGCACACGTGACCGATCGCTCACAGGGACCTGGGCTCGGTTTCGCGCAGCTCGCGGGCCTTTTCTTCAGCTACCGTGTCGTTCAGAAAGGTTCCCGCGCCACTCTCCACGCCGGCCAAGTATTTGAGCTTGGTGGCGCTGCGTTGAATGGGATAAAAATCGATTCGAAAGTGGTCGTAGGAGTGCGCCTCCTTGGCGGGACTCTGCCGCAGAATCATCATGAGCGGCATCGGAAAGCCATAGAGGTTGTCGTACTTCATCCGGATCAATTTGATCAGCGCAGCCAGCTCGCAGGTTTCGGCCGCGGTCAAATCTGCAAGTGAGCCGTAGTGGCGCAGCGCGCCGATGTGCACCTCGGCCGGCCACCGGGCGAAGAACGGCGCGAAGGCGACGAATCCCCGATTGCAGGCTATCACTCGCCGGCCCTCACCGATCTCGCCTTCAAGAATTCGGCAATACAGGCATGCGCCATTGCTCCTGAAATAGTCCGCGGCTGAGGACAGCTCCCGCTGGACGAGAGGAGGCACAAATGGAAATCCATAGATCTGGCCGTGCGGATGCGGCATGGTCACGCCGATCGCCACGCCGGTGTTCTCGAATATGTGAACGTAGGCGATATCGGGATGCGAGTCGAGCTCGCGAGACCGCGACGTCCATACCTCGATCACCTTGCGCCAGCGCTCGACGGGCATTTGCGAGGGCAGTATGTTGTGGTCGCTGTCATACAGCACCACGTCGGTGACACCGCGGGCGCCCGTTCTGGCGAAAAGACCGGGCTCCGGATTGAACGGCTCGCTGTCCGGCCGGAATGCCGCGAAGTCATTCGGATATAAATAGACTTCATATTTGTCCGGCACGCGTCCGGATCCAGGACAGAAGGGACACCAGTCGGACGGAAGTTGCGGACGGTTCTGCCGGTGCGCCGCAACACAAACCCATTCACGCAGAAGCGGGTGCCAGCGAAGCTCGCTCACCCTCTCATTATGTGCGCCGAGGCGGGTTGATTATCATGAAGCGGGAGGTTTTCTTGAAATATCGCACGCTGGGCAGAACGGGTCTGAACGTATCGGAAATTTCTCTGGGCACTGTTGAGCTGGGACTGGACTACGGCATCCCGGTGGAGGGAGAGGTCCGACGCCCGCCCGAGGAAGCCGCCGCCCGTCTACTGCATCAGGCGCTGGATCTCGGAATCAACATGATCGATACAGCACGCGCATATGGCGAGAGCGAATCGATCATCGGGAGGGCCCTCGAAGGGCGTCGGCGTGAGTATGTATTGGCTACGAAAGTTCAGACCTTTCATGAGATGAAGCTCTCGCACAGCGACCTCGCTGCCCGGATGACCGCTTCGGTCGAGCAGAGCTTGCAGGCACTGCGGACGGACTTCGTCGATGTGCTGATGCTGCACAGCGCCCCAACCACGGCGTTCGGTGACGGCCCTTTCGAGGAAATTCTGCTCCGGCTCAAATCCCGCGGGTGGTGCCGGTATCTGGGAGCGAGCGTCTACGGCGAACAGAGTGCGCTTGCCGCGATTCGCTCCGGCGCCTACGACTGCCTCCAGGTCGCCTATAGCATCCTGGATCGCAGGCCGGAGCGCGAGGTAATTCCGGAGGCCGCTCGTGAGAATATCGGGCTGGTGGCGCGGTCCGTTCTGCTGAAGGGTGTACTCACGCACCGCTGCCGCCAATTGCCCGACAGCCTCTCATCGCTAAAGAGCGCGGTAGAAAATATGGCGGCGCTTCTGAACGGAGACGTGGGAAGTCTGCCGGAGCTCGCTTACCGTTACGTCCTGGCGCACCAAATACCGCAGACGGCGCTTGTCGGGACAGGCAGCATAGCCGAACTGGAGCAGGCCGTGGGCTTTACAAAAAAAGGCGCGTTACCGGAGCCGATCGTTGAGAAGATCCGCGACAGCCCAATGCCTCCCGAGCACGATCTGAATCCTGGTAACTGGCCTGCGATGTAGCCTCACTGATCAACCGGTCTGGACGGTGCGCAGGATTTCGCCCACTTTGGATATCAGGTCTGCCACCGTGAACGGTTTCTGCAAGAATGGAATACCCTCTTCGAGGGCTTTCTGGTAATCGAATGACGCCGGAGTGTAGCCCGAGATCAGCAGCACTGCGATCTCCGGCTTTCTTTCGCGAATTTTTCGAGCGAGCTCATGCCCGGTCCCGCGCGGCATAATTACATCCGAAATCAACATCTGAATCGATCGTCTGTGCCGCTCGAATATATCCAGCGCCTCTTCGCAATCGCGCGCGACGAATACCTGGTGTCCACTCTGCTGCAGGATCTTCGCCGCAAGCTCCCGAACCGTGACATCGTCCTCCACCAATAGCACCGTTCCGGTTTCCCGAAACTGCGCCCGCTGTCCATCGGCACCCTCGCCGTCGGCCGCCCCGGAGTCCAGCGCACGTGGCAAATAAATGGAGAATTCGGTGCCGATCCCGAGCTCGCTTTTTACCGCAATCTCTCCCCCGCTTTGCTTAATGATGCCATATACCGTCGAGAGCCCCAAACCAGTGCCTTTGCCGACCTCCTTGGTGGTGAAGAACGGTTCGAATAGCCGGGAAATGGTCTCCTGGCTCATCCCATGACCTGTATCGCTCACCGACATCAGCACGTAGTCGCCCGTGTTGAGGTCGACCGAGTTCACCAAAACGGCACTGCGCATGGGCACATTCGCCGTGCGGATCGTAATTTTGCCACCGCTTGGCAGCGCGTCTCTGCTGTTCACAACCAGATTCATCAGGACCTGCTCAAGCTGGCCGGAGTCGGCATTCACATCCCATAACCCGGGCTCCAGAATCCGGACGAGCTGAATGTCTTCGCCGATCATGCGCTCCAGCATGCGGCTGAGGTTCGCAATGATTGAATTGAGGCCGACGATTTTGGGTTGCAGCACCTGGCGCCGGCTGAATGCCAGCAATTGCCTTGTCAACGCCGCTGCACGGTCCGCCGCCCGGAGCACTTCCTGAATGGATTCACGAACCTCCATGGTGAGCTGTTCCTGTAGCAGCATTTCGGAATACCCGTTGATCACGGTGAGCAGGTTGTTGAAATCGTGCGCGATACCCCCCGTGAGCCGTCCAAGCGCCTCCATTTTCTGCGCCTGGCGGAGCTGTTCTTCGAGCTGCCGGCGGTTTGTGATGTCCCGTGCAACCGTGGCGATTCCGGTAATAGCCCCGGGCTTGACGGTGATCGGGATGCGCGTAACCGAGTACCATCGTTCCTTGCCGTCTGGGGTTTCGAATTGCTCAATCTTGTCCACCAGCGGCTTCCCGGTCGCCAGAATCTCTTCATCTTCGCGGCGGCGCAACTCGGCGCGCGCGGGAGGCAGAAATTCCGACTCGAGCCTGCCCACACAGTCAGCCGGATCCTTAACACCGAGGAGCGCCGCATGTGCGCGATTGATCCGCGTAAATCGGGTCTCACGATCTCTGAAGCTGATCGGATCAGGCAGATTGTCCATAAGCGCCTGGAGTAACCCGCGCTCATACTCCACCGCGCACACGAGCTCATAATGCGCAACGGCTTTGCCGATGAGCCCACGGAGCTCGGAGGAGGACCACGGCTTCGCTATGTAGGCATAGATTTGGCCCTGATTTATGGCTCTTGTCAGGGCGTCGAGGTCCGCATAACCCGTAATGAGCAACCGCGTGGCTTGGGAGATTTCCCGAACTCGGCCAAGCAACTGGTCCCCGGTTACTCCCGGCATTCGCTGATCAGAGAGCACCACGGCCACTTCTTCGGATTCGGCGATGCGAAGGGCGGATTCCGGGTCGGTCGTTGTCAGCACATCAAACTCGTCCTCAAGCACGTCTTCGACAGCCGTGAGGATTCTCGGCTCATCGTCCACTACTAGGACTTTGTTTCTCGCACTCATTGCTTTGCCTTCGGAACGAAATGTAGGGGAATCGTGACCACGAACTCGGTTCCCCGGCCCTCCTCGCTATGGACTTCAATTCTGCCCTGGTGATCCTGGACAATACTGTAAGAGATCGCCAGCCCCAGCCCGGTTCCCTGCCCCACCGGCTTTGTGGTGAAGAACGGTTCGAAGATGCGATGCTGAATTTCTTCAGGGATGCCCTTACCGGTGTCCTTTACAGAGATAAAGAAATGCTCGCTTTGCTGCCCTGTGGTAATGGTGATTGTGCCTTCGCCTTCGATCGATTCGATTGCGTTCGCCACCAGATTCATCAAAACCTGGTTGAGTCTCCCGGCGTAACAGGAGACTGGCCCCGGGATGCCGTAGTTTTTTTGGAGCCGGATGCGAGGCTCCATCCTGTGCCGCAAAAAGAGCAGCACGGAGTCGATGCTCTCGTGAATATCGATCGTCTTGAACTCGCTTTCATCCAGCCGTGAGAAAGTTCGCAAACCGAGGACCAGTTGCTTGACACGCTCCAGACCCTCTCGCATCTGCTCCAGACGCGTGTTTGCCTTTTGCAGGCTGCGTCGAGAGGTTTCCCCCAGATGCGGTTCGATTTCGGGCGTGAGCCTGTCGATGATGCTCTGCACCGTCTCCAGGTTATTAAGCACGAACGCCAGGGGGTTATTAATTTCGTGAGCAATACCGGCAACCAATTGGCCGAGCGAAGCCATTTTCTCCGTTTGCACCAGGTGAACCTGTGTTTCCCTGAGTTTCCGGTTTGTGCTTTCCAGCTCCTGGTTGGCTTCGGCCAGCTCTTTGGCCATAGCCGCGAGCGCTTCAGCGGCTTCTTTTTCTGCGCGGGCGCGAAGGGCTTCGAGTTGCTTGGCTTTCAGTTCTTCGCGGATCCTGCGATTCTCCCGCTCGTAGACCTTGCGCCGGATCACGGCTCGCAGCCGGGCGCACAGCACGGTCAGGTCGCTTGACTTGCCGACAAAGTCGTCCGCTCCCGCGCTGAGCCCGAGCGTGAGGTCTTCCTGATTTTCCCGGGCGGTGAGCATGATGATGGACACAGGCTCCACCATGCCGGGCCGCATCGCCGATACTCTGCGGCAGACCTCGATGCCATCTATCTCGGGCATTACCAGGTCCACGAGAACGCAGTCAAAGCGCCGCTGCCCGAGCAGCCGGAGTCCTTTCGCACCATTATTCGCCTTGGCAACTTCATACCCTTCCTTTGCCAGCGTATTGGCGAGGTGCTCCAGATATGTCAGGCTGTCATCGATCACGAGAATGCTTGGGGGCTGAAATGCCTCCCCGCTGCGCCCGGAGGCTGATGACGCTTCCAGAAGAGTCCGGATTCGCAGGAGAAGACCGGTGGGATCGTCCGACTTACGAACAACGTCCGTAGTTGAGCCGAGGGCCTGGCGCGCGCCATTGAGCTCGGCGTCTTCCGGGGCCAGCATCAACACCGGCACATGTTCAGCTCCTGCTATGGAACGAACGTGCCGGCAAAGTTCAGCGCCCGACATTCGCGGCAGAAAGTAGTCGATAATCATCAGATCGGGCAGTCTTTCCCGGACGTCTGCCAGAGCCGATTCCGGAGTGGGGCACCAGCAGGGCTGCCAGCCTTGCTCTTCCATCAGCAGAGAGAGCCTGAGCGCTTGCGTTTGAGAGCCCTCGACGATCAGGATTCTGGCCGATTCGCTCATCAGGCCTCCTGCGTCACCGGCGCCAACAATTCGCTGACGCGGCGCACAATGTCGGAAAGAGGCAGAAGTTCACAGACAGCCCCTATCCTGACCGCGGCCGCGGGCATTCCATAGACAACAGCGGTTGACCTGTGCTCTGCGATCGTGTGGCCGCCGGCGGTGCGCAGGCGCAGAAGCCCCGCGGCTCCATCATCTCCCATCCCGGTGAGCAGCACGCCGAGAGCATCGCAGCCCACGCTCTTCGCCATGGAGTCGAACAGCACGGTTCCCGGTGCATAGCGCGGGCGGCCAGGATCAGCCGGCTCGGCCACCAGCAATCCGGGCTCAACCCGCAACTGAAGGCCGGGACCAGCCAAATAAACGTTCGCAGGTTTTGGTATCTCAGCCTGCCTCACCAGGCTCACCGGAAGCGCGCAGACTGTAGCCAGCCACGCCGCAAAGGCTTCCACGAAGCTCGTGGTCATGTGCTGAACCACGACGATCGGCGCTTTGATATCCGGCGGCAGTGCTCTCAGGATTCGGGCCAGCGCCTGCGGCCCTCCGGTTGAAGCGGCAATCGCCAACATTCGGGGCGCATGCACAGGACGCCCCGATACCGGGCTGGAAATCTCGGCTGTTTCAATGGTCTCCCGCGCAAGCGCGCGCGCCCGAGTAAGGCGTGGTCCATATTGGCGCACGACCTTGACCTCGCTCATAATGCGAAGCTGAGTGCGGAGCCGCCCGGCAAGAGTTGCGAAATCCTGATGCGCCGAGCCAACGGGCTTTTCCAGCACGGCGAGAGCGCCGGCCTCAAGCGCCCGCATCGCAACGTCGGACTCGTCGGATCTCACAGCCGCCGAAACAATCACAATCGGCGTCGGCCGCACAGACATAATTCGCCGCGTTGCTTCAAATCCGTCCATGCCCGGCAGATGGATATCCAGCGCGATAACGTCGGGAGATGCGGTGTCGAGGACGAGCAGGGCTTCCTCAGCGCTGGGCACGGCGGCGGCGACCTCAAGACAGCCGTCCTCGCCAACGACGCTGGCCATATGCTCCCTGACCACTGCTGAGTCTTCGACGATCAGAACGCGGATCTTTCTCATTGCATCGTCCGATCAGATTAGCTTCTGAACGGTCTCCAACAACTCCTTTTGATCAAACTTTCGCTTTACGATATATGCGTCAGCGCCCAAAGCGATGCCGCGCTCCCGATCGTCGCTGGCGTCAACGGAGGTCACCACTATTACCGGAATATTCTTAAGCTCTTCGCGATGCTTCATGGCTTCCAGCAAACCGAAGCCGTCCAGGCGGGGCATTTCCAGATCCGTGATGACAAGGCTCGGCTGCGCTGTTCGGAGCTTTTCGAGCGCCTCCATACCGTCTACGGCCACGGTGACCTGGTATCCATAGGTCTCAAGAATGCTCTTTTCGAGCGACCGGGTCGTAATCGAATCGTCAACCACCAGAATGTCGCGGGCCTGCGGGGCCTCCGGCTCTGCGGGCTGAAAATGGCGCGCCCCGGGCCGGGCGCAGCGCTCGAGCAGCCCGACGGGGTTGAGCACAATGCATACCGTGCCGTCCTCCAGGAGCACACCGCCCGCAATATGCCTCGGGGCATCAGGAACGTCTATCGGCTGGATAATTCCATCGATTTCCGCCATGAGGTCGCCGACAACGACCGCGGCGCGCCGGCCGCCCCACTTGAGAAGCACAACACTCAGGATCGGCGGTTCCGATGCGCTGGCGGGAGCCGCTGTCCACAACAGGTCCGCGAGGCGGAACAGCGGGACCTCCATATGATCGAACGGAATAGTGGACCGCCCCTCAGCCTCGGAAACAGATCGCAGAGGCAGCCGAACAAGCCGTTCGATCGCCGAAATGGGAATGCCAAAATACTGTTCCTCACAGGCGACCTGCAAAAGCCGCGTGCTGGAGAGCGAATGGGGCACCGAAATGCACACACGTGTTCCATATGGCCGGCGCCTTTCCAGGATCACATCGCCATGCAATCTCCGCACGGATTCCTGGACGGCGGAGAGCCCCATGCCCCGGCCCGAAATCTTGGAAACAGAATTGGAGGTGGAAAATCCGGGATGAAACAAAAGCTCCAGCAGCTCTGTTTCCCTCGCTTGCTTAACCTGCTCGGAGGACAGCAATCCCTCCGCCGCTGCAACGTCGGCCACACGCGCGAGATCGATACCGCGCCCGTCATCTTCAACCCTGATGCTCAGTCCGCTCCCGCGCGGCTCTACCGTCATTGTCAAGGACCCGGTCTCCGGCTTGCCTACCGCGCGCCGCTCTTCCGGCGTCTCCAGGCCGTGGCTCACGGCATTACGGAGCACGTGCATGACCGGATCCTTGATAGCCTGAAGCACCAGCCGGTCTGCTTCGGTGTCCTCGGCCTTCACTTGAAAATCGATTTGTTTGCTCTCATCACGGGCGAGATCGCGAACCATTTTTCGGAGGCCTTGAAGCAGAACCTCGGGACTGACGAGCCTTGCCATCCAGACTTCTTGCTGGAGCTGGCCGGTCAAGCTGCGTATAGTCCAGGCGTTTTGGCGATGATTGCGGCGCGCGGACCGCAGGACGCGGTCCAACGCGCGGAGCTCCTGGTTCATCGCCTCCAGCGGACGATTTACGTCATCGATGCTGGCTTCGGATGTCCCCGCGCGCGTCGAATGGGGGATTCTTTTCCGCAGAAATTCCCAGTCGCGCTGCATCTGCTCGACTCGGCTTTGCAAATCGCGAAGCTGATTCGCGACAAATTGCTGCCGAAAGGCCTCCTGTGCAAGTTGATTCGTCCAGCGAAGCATCTGGTCCAGGTGTCCGGCTTGCACGCGGACGGTTTCGGCGCCCGGTGGCGGGGTAACGGTCTCGGGGGCGGTAGCGTTGAGCACGGGCTGAGCCGGCGCGGCCGGACCGTCGAGGAGCCCGCGGACTTGCTCCAGGGCCCTCGCCGGGTCGCGCATGGTCCCGCCTTCTGAGAACTCCGCCATGCAGTCTTCGCTGGCATCAAGTAGGAGATTCGCGGCGGCAATCGCTCGTTGATCGAGTTGCAGGGCTCCGCTGCGGGCTTTCGCGAAGATTTCCTCCAGTTGGTGCGCCAGGCTTTCGACAGCGTAGAGATCCACTGCGCGCGCGGCGCCTTTGAGGCTATGGGCGTGCCGGAACGCTTCGTCCAGCTCAGGCCGGACACGCTCCGGATTTGCGCCGCCTATCGCTGCAAGGCGCGACCGGATCTCGGCCACATGCTCGGCGTGCTCGCTCTGAAAAATGACGAGCAGCTTCTGGCGGATGTCTTTCAAGTTCGATACCTGTCAATCGCCGAAAGCAATTTCTCACCAAGGGTCTCCAGGCTGCCGGCCGCTCTCTCCAGCTCGCGGGTGCTGGCGGCTGTCTGCTCGCTTGCCTGCGCAATATCCTTGATCGCCCTCGTGACCTGTTCAAAACCGATCTGCTGCTGATTGGTGCCAGCGACGATCTGCTGGAAGGCCTGAACGCTTTGCTGGATGCTTTGCGTGATCTGCCGGATCGTCCTGTCCGCCGTTTCTGCCAGTTGCTTGCCGGTGCCTACCCGTTTAACCGATTCTTCGGTCAGCATGACAGAGCCGTTAATCCGTTTCTGAATATCGCCGAGGATCGAGCGAACCTGAACCGTAGCCTCTTTGGACTGGTCAGCGAGGTTTTTCATTTCGCTGGCGACCACAGCGAAGCTACGGCCATACTCACCGGCGGCCGCGGCTTCAATAGCGGCATTCAGCGCGAGCAGATGAGACTGCTCCGCAATGTCGTTAACCGTCGCGATAATGTCCCCCACCGCTTGTGTCTTCTCGCTAAGCGAAACAATGTTCTCGGCAACAGCTTCGGTCTGCTGCTGGATGGATTCCATAATGCGTGTCGTGTTCTGAACGGCTTCCAGTCCGGTGTTGCCCACATTCGACATCGACTCCGCATTGGCGGCAACAGTGCGCGCGCGATCGGAGATCTGCAGGCCGGACTGCGTCAGTTCAGCCATCGTGGCGTTGGTTTCCTGAATGGCGGCGGCCTGCTCGCTCGTGCTCGCAGCCTGTTCCTGCATGGCGGACAGGATTTGCATGGTGGTGCTGCGCAGCTCAGAGGTCACGGCCCGGGTCTGTGCCGCCAGCTCGGTCAGGCCCGCCACCATACGGTTGAGAGAGCTGCTCAACTCCGAGATCTCATCGTTTCCTTTGACCTTGGACCGCCGCCGCAGGTCGCCGCCGCCCACCGCCAGCACGAATTCGCGGAATTGCTCCAAAGGAACAGTGATGGATCGCGCCACTACGAATGCGAAGATCGAAGTAGACACAAAAGCAATCAAGCTTCCGAACAGCACCACGTTCTGCGCACGTTCCGTGCTTGCCGCGGCGCTCTCCTGGCGGCGCTGCAGTAAAGTCGTCTCTTCGCGACGGATATCGCCGACACGCTGCGTAATGGTGGCACGCCAGTCTGTGGCAAGGCCGGCATCCACGAGCTTCTGCGCCTCCGAGAGCCCATCGCGATCGCGGACTTGTATGAGATTGTCGAAAAACGCAAGCCGGGCGGCCAACTGAGACTTCAACACGGCAAGCCGCGATTGCTGGCTCGGGTTGTCGCGGGTGAGCGCTTCCAGGCTGACGATTGCCTCATCGGTGAGATTTACCGATCTCCGAAACGCCTGGAGGCACGCCGGGCGCGCCGTAATCACATAGCATCTGGCTTGCGAGTCTGAGTTCGCCAGTTCGGTTTGCAGAGATTCCAGCTTCTGTAGAACTTCATGTGAGTGCGTCACCTCGGCGGCTGTAGCCGCGAGCCGCTCCGTGCTGCGGTATGCGGTTCCTCCGACAATGGCTAGGAACAGCAGAGCCAGTCCGAATCCCGCGAGTAGTTTCCGCCTAACTGTGAATCGGATCATCAGTGCTGTTCCTTTCGAAGAGAGAAAAGAGTTGCTCCACGGAAAGCTCGAATGGCTGATCGGCTCCACCTCGCCGTAAGAAGCGCGCGCGTGTTTCCTCATTGGATTCCACCCTGTGCGAGAGTCCCGGATCAATAGTGCCGACTCCTTCCACTGCCCCCACCTGAATCGCGATCTCCCGCCGTTGTCTTCGGAGAAGAAGTACGTTGGCTGGTTGTGCTTCGGAAGCATCGAGTTTCAGAAGAGCCGCGAGGTCTACAAGCGGGTAGATCTGCCCTCGCACCTGTGTCACGCAATCCAGCGGTGGGGGCGCACCCGGGATCCGTGTCAATTGGCCTGCCGGCTGTACTTCCCTGATTGCACCCAGATCCAGCGCAAGCCGAACTCCGCCAACGCGAAAAAACAGGACTCGCAAGCCGGGTGTTGCCGATTGACTTGGCGTTCGCGCCAGGCGCCTGGCGCGCTCTAGGTAGACACTGCCAACCCGCTGGGAATCGTTTTCAAAACTCACGGTGGATTCTCCCGGTTAATATCTCCTGCCCCGGCCTTTATCGTTCCGGGCGTGCAATTGCATCGACGTCAGTTCGCGCAACCCGGCGACCGTTAGACCATCTTTCGCCTCGAGTACCAGGTGTCCGGGAAGGCGGTCGAGAGCGTTCAGGATTTCGTGGAACACTTGCTGCGCTTTGCCGTGGTCCCGCTTCTCCAGAACTACGCCGAGCTGATATTGCGCCAGTACAAAGTCACTGCGGAGCGCCAGAGCTTGCCTCAGCGCAATTTCCGCATCTGCGTACCGGCCGCGGCTCTCGGCTACCAGCGCGCAGTAATAATAGATCTCCGCATTCGACGGATCTCGTTCCAGCAGCTTCTCACAGCAACGCTCCGCCTCTTCCCAGCGACCGGTGTCGGCCAGGATCCGGAGCTCGGCAATGTCACTGTCGGATGGGGGCACTGGCCCGGCAGGTCTAGGGCCTGGACCCGGCACGAAGACCTCTTCCGGCGGCCTGGATGCTTCAAACGGGGCCGCCTCAAATGCAACGTCGCCTGCCCTGGAATATTGCGGCTGTGTGGGTTCTTTTTGCAGGAGAGTCACCGTCGGCGTGTGCAGAACTCGCAGAGCATGCTCGTTCTGCATCGTCAGTTCGGCATGCCCCACAATGAGCCATCCGTGCGAGGCCAGCGACTCGGAAAGGTTGGCCATTAGCTTTGCGATGATCTCCTGGCTGAAATAGATCATCACGTTGCGGCACAGGATCAGATCAAATCCGCCGGCGCCGGCTCGAAATGGCGGCCATTCGTCCTGCACCAAGTTGTGATAGGAGAAAATGGTCCATTCCTTGTATTTAGGTCTGATGCGCCACATCTTGCCTTCGCGCACGAAGCATTCCTCCCTCAGGCTTCTGGATGTCGTGCGGAGCGTCCACTCGCTGAAATAGCCTTCGCGCGCATCGGTCAATTCGCCGTGGTCGATATCGGTGCCCAGTATCAGCACCGACCAATCGCGCAGCTGGGCCTCGAACTCCTGTTTAAGCAAGATCGCGACCGAGTAAGCCTCTGCGCCGTTGGCGCACCCGGCGCTCCAGATTCGTAATTGTTTGGCCGCCTGCTTCCTCGCGAGGATTTCCGGAAATACGATCTCGCGCAGCGCCTCGAATTGCTCCGGGTGGCGAAAAAAGTAAGTCTCTCCGATCGTCAGCTCCGCGACGATCGTGTTCAGCTCCAGATCAGCTTCGGCGCCGCTGCGCAATACCGACAAAAATGCGAGGCAGTCCCGGAGATTGTATTTGCCCATGCGGCGGGCGATGATCCGCGCGAGTTCTCTGTCGCGATCGGAATAATATGCGAGCCCGGTATGAGCGATCAAGTAGTCTTTGACCAGTCGGTAACCCGGGTCGGCGGTAACCGCTTCTGGTGTGGGGCTGCTCATTCAGGGGGCCGTTGCAATTGTGAGATCCGCCGCTCGGCCTCTGCCTGAAAGTCGGCGATGGCTCGCTGCTCAATGTCGAGCAGCAGACGATCCGGAGCCAGCACGTGTACCGGTTGATCGCCGAGTCTGAAAACCGCCCGGGCGCAGTCGTGGAAGGAGGAGCCGGCGGGCGCCGCAAGGAGCTGTTCTGCGTCGGCCGGAAACACCTCACGGGCGGAATCCACCAGCATTCCCATCAGATGCCGGTGAGGCCTCAGAATCAATATGTGAGAATATAAACCCGGCGCCCGCTCGGCGAGCGCGAATAAACGGTCTGATCTGACAACCGGCACGATATCTCCCCTCAGATTGAGAAATCCTTCGAGCAGCCGCGGTAAGCCCGGCGGCTGAGCGAGTAACGCCATCGGCACAATCTCCCGGATCGCGGAGGCCGGCAGGGCGCATACGATCTCGCCAAGATGAAACAGCAGCAGGGGGACAGCCTTCTCCCTTTTTTCCATTGTTAGGGAACCGGCGGCGAAATAAACCGTAATTTATCGATATATCCCGCCTATAATAGCGAATTATAATACTAAATTAGCTTGGATTTTTGATCGTAATTTGGCTTGGCCTTGTCGGTCCTCCGGCTATCCCGCCGGAACCGCTTCCGGCGCGGTGCGGCGCTTGTGCTCGCGGAAGATGGCCGCAACGGTAACGAGCCACAGCAGCGTCAAAAACACGTTCACGGCGGCGAACATCGAACTGGTAAAGGCCAGCACCGTTCCCACGTAGACAAGCGCACCTTGGAGCACGTCTCCGGCACGCATGAAGAACGTGTCGATGGCAGTTTTGGCTTTGTATTTCGCCGTGCGGCTGGTGGGCAGAAACAGAGCCTGGCGCGCGGTGTTCTGGATCGAGTAGTCCACGCTGTTTTCCAAAATCTTGATCCCACGGACTACCCGCAGTACCGGATAGGCCAGCAGCGTGGAATAGCCTCCGAATGCGATGGCGGGCAGGATGAACAGGGCTCCGCGTACACCAATGTAGTGAAAAATGCGAGATACAAGAAACATTTGCAGCAGCAGGCCAAGCAGGTTCACCCAACTGAAATACTGGCCGTAGAATGCGCCTACAAATCGCTGGCGGGCCGCAATCGATTCCCCGGCAACACGGACCGATTCGGAGACTACCAGTTTGCTCAACAGAAATTCTCCCGTGCTGTTAACCAGGTTCAGAAGCACAATCAGTACCGCGATCAGCAGTAGGTATCGGTCGTGAAAGATGAGGGCAAAGGCCCCTTCCTTGCCGACCGGCATTTCCGCTTCAGCGCGACGTTCTCTATCCACGGAGCTAGATTCGCGCCGGTGCCTCAAGCGCATCAAGAAAACAAAGACAACGAGGAGCACCGCCGCGGCCAGCATCAGCGGATACGGGCCGAATTGTTTCACCAGCCCTGTTGAGGCCTCAGCGCCTACCCACGCGCCGATCGAGCTGCCCAGGCCCACAATCGGAAAAAGGCGCTTGCCTTGAGGCTCCGTGTACAGGTCGTTAGCGAAGGCCCAGAACTGCGCAATTACGAAAACGTTGAAGATGCCCACCCATAAGAAAAACGGTACACCCGCATGGAAATTGCGCATGCCGAATAAGTAAAAAATCAGCAGGTGACTGACGAAGAAGAGAGTCACCCAACTGATCAGGCGGATGCGGCTCACACGTGCGGCCAATGCGCCATAGGCCGGGACCAAAAACAACAACAATATCGCCTGGCCGGCGGAAGAATACGCTTTCACCTCCGCACCGCCTTCGGTGAGGATGAGCGACTCACGCACCGTCTTCAGAATGTAGTAAGTCCCCAGCAGGACAAAGACGTTGAAGGCGAGAAGCAGAACTCCAGCTCCTTCCCCTGCGCGGACATCGGCCAAGGGCGATAGCATCTGCTCCAGGCGGCTCTTCCGGGGAGCCGCGACGAGCCGAAAAACAGGAAACGATCGCGATTTTGGCTCATGAGCCATAGCGGCATCATAACCTCCTGCGGGAATCTTTTATAGTGGAGATTCATCGGAATCAAGAAATGATGCGATTGGCTATGCTGTTCTGTGCGCCCGTACTGGCTTTCGCCGCGGGCGCGGCAGTAGAGCGCAAGGCTCCGTTGCACGGATACCGGGAATGGCGCGTATATGGCGGTGGTCCGGACAGCATCCGGTATTCGGCTCTGGACCAGATCAACCGGCGCAACGTCGGCCGTCTAGAAGTTGCCTGGACATTCGACACAGGCGATGCATTTCCGGGCTCGGAAATAGAATGCAACCCCATCATCGTTGATGGCGTCCTCTACGCGACTTCGCCGAAGCTCCGCGTCATCGCATTGGATGCCGGCACGGGAAAGCTCCGATGGACCTTCGATCCCAATGCAGATAAAAAAACGACCACCCGGGCACGGAATCGCGGCCTCGTGTACTGGGCCGACGGAGTCGACAAGCGCATTTATTTCACAGCCGGCCATCATCTGTATTCTCTTTCGGCGATCGACGGCAAGCCGGTAGAGAGCTTTGGAGATTCCGGCCGGGTTGATTTGCGCGCAGGACTGGGACGTGATCCGCGCACCATCTCGATATCGGTAACGACTCCTGGAATCGTGTACAAAGACCTGCTGATCCTGGGAAGTCTCATGAGTGAAGCGTTGCCGTCCGCTCCGGGAGACGTGCGCGCATACGATCTGCGGACCGGCAGACTTCGGTGGAGCTTTCACACGATTCCGCATCCGGGGGAATTCGGGTATGAGACGTGGCCCAAGGACGCGTGGAAGTACAGCGGTGCCGCCAACAACTGGGCCGGTATGGCGCTTGACGAGGAGCGAGGCCTGGTGTTCGTACCCACCGGTTCCGCGGCGTTTGATTTCTACGGGGCCAACCGGATTGGCGACAACCTGTTCGCGAATTCGCTATTGGCCTTGAAGGCCGCGACCGGCGAGCGCGTCTGGCACTTCCAGGCGGTTAAGCACGATCTGTGGGACCGCGATTTCCCCGCGCCGCCAAGCCTCGTAACCGTGAGGCGAGGGGACACGTTCATTGATGCTGTTGCGCAGATAACGAAATCCGGGCACGTGTTTGTTTTCGACCGTAGGGACGGCAAACCTCTGTTCCCGATCGAATACCGCGCGGCGCCGGCGTCCGACGTACCTGGTGAGGTGACTGCGCGCATGCAGCCGCTGCCCCTTAAGCCACCCGCCTTTGCGCGCCAGGCGTTCACGGAAGACCTGGTTACTACGAGAACGCCTGAAGCACATCGGAGCGTGCTGGAACGTTTGCGGAAAGTGCGAAGCGCCGGCCAATTCGCGCCGCCGAGCCTCGAAGGCACCGTTGTGTTCCCGGGTTTCGACGGCGGCGCCGAGTGGGGCGGCGCGGCATTCGACCCCGAAACCGGCCTGCTGTATGTCAATGCCAATGAGATGCCGTGGATTCTCCGGTTGATCAAGCGCCCCACGGAGGATCGCGCTAGCGGGCGGCAGCTTTATCTGCAACACTGCGCGAGCTGCCATCGCGCGGATCTGCGCGGCAGTCCGCCGGAATTCCCGGAACTGGCCGATATTGCGGACCGGCGCTCGGAATCCGAGGTCGTCACGGTCATTCGCGAAGGCAGCGGCCGGATGCCCGGTTTCGGACAACTGCCCCGTTCCAGCATCCGCGCGCTCGCGCGCTTCGTGGTGACCGGCGAGGACCTGAACGCCGCGGCGGATGGCACGCCTTCACCTTTCGACATGGCCTACACACACGACGGCTATAACAAGTTTCTCGACCCGGACGGATACCCCGCAGTGAAGCCGCCATGGGGAACATTGAATGCGATCAATCTCGATACCGGCGAGATTGCCTGGAAAACGCCGCTGGGAGAGTATCCCGAGCTGGCTGCCAAGGGAATGCGCAATACCGGCAGTGAAAACTACGGCGGTCCGGTGGTCACCGCGGGCGGCCTGGTTTTCATTGGCGCCACGAACTTTGACCGCAAGTTTCGAGCTTTCGATAAAGCAACCGGGAAACTGCTCTGGGAAACCACCCTGCCGGCGGCGGGTAACGCCACGCCCGCTGTCTACGAAGTAGACGGCAGGCAGTTCATCGTAATTGCGGCTGGTGGAGGCAAATGGACCGCTCCTTCGGGCGGCCAATACGTTGCGTTCGCTCTGCCGCGAAAATGAAAGCTTAGTGGCCGGGGCTGAGCCAATTCCGCGATACGAAATCGCTCATACTGAGAAACAACAGCAGCGCGAGCCACGCCAGCCCGCCGACCACCACCAGCTTGGTCAGCCGCGAACTGTATCGCACGTGCATAAAGAATAGCGCCACGAGCAGCATCTTGATCACGGCGATCACCAGCGCCACGACCGTGTTGAAAGGTCCCATGTCGACATACGAGACCACAGAGGTCACCGCGGTCAAAACGATGAGCGCCAGAAAAATCAGGGTATAGTTTTTTTTGCTTTCGACGTGTCCGATCATGCAGTGTGATGGCGGCCAATTAAATATAGCAGTGGAAACAAAAAGATCCAGATTATATCGACGAAGTGCCAGTACAGCCCGGTCACGTCGATCGGTGTGTAATAGTCCGGCCCGAAGCGGCCAACTTGTGCCCGGTAAGCCATGACGGCCAGCAGGGCAAGGCCTACCACCATGTGGGCCGCATGCAAGCCGGTCATTGCGAAATAGAGAGAAAAGAAGAGTTGGGCCTGCCCCTGATTCCTCTCGCCTTCCAGGTGAAAGCTTGGCCCGGGAACATGGTGCTCTTCGAATTTTTCGTTCCACTCGTATGCCTTGACGCCGAGAAAGATCGAGCCGAAAAACATCGTGGCGATCAGCAGCCAGACCAGCGCCCGGCGCTGGCCGAGTTGGGAAGCGCGGACCGCCAGCGCCATCGTAAAGCTGCTGCAGATCAGAACCGCCGTATTCACACCGCCTATGGTGGCGCTTAGCGTATTGCTTGCCGCCGCGAACACATCGGCAAAGAACGAGCGGTAAACCGTGTACGCTGTAAACAGGCCGCCGAAGAACATGATCTCGGTGACGAGGAAGATCCACATCCCCAGCGTAGATGCTTCCTTCTGCTGCGCAGCGCTTTCAAACTGCTCCCGGACCGCGAGCGTCTCGGTGTTAACCAACGCGAGCCTCCTCCGCCAGCGCCGCGTAATCGTAGGCTTCATGCCGGACCACTGGCGTTTCTTCGAAGTTGTGCGTAGGCGGCGGAGAGGCAGTCTTCCACTCCAATCCCGTCGCGCCCCATGGATTGTCTTCGGCAATCGGACCGTAACGAAGAGACCAAATAAAGTAGATCAGCGGCATAATATAACCGGCCGCAAGAACCGAAGCGCCCGCTGTCGAGAGCACATGCAGCGCCTGAAATTCGTCCGGGTATACATGATATCGGCGCGGCATTCCCAGGTAGCCTAAAACGAACTGCGGGAAGAATGTCAGGTTAAATCCCAAAAAGACCACCAGAGCGGAAAGCTTCGCCCAGCCTTCCGGATACATTCTGCCGGTCATCTTCGGCCACCAATAGTGCAGACCTCCTAGATAAGCCATCAACGTGCCGCCCACCATGATGTAGTGGAAGTGAGCCACCACGAAATAGGTATCGTGCACGTGCACGTCCACGCCAAGCGAAGCCACAAACAGACCCGTCAAGCCGCCCATCGTAAACAGCCCGATGAAGCCGAATGCGTACAACATTGGCGTCGCATAAGAAACGGAGCCCTTATAGAGCGTTGCGGTCCAGTTGAAGACTTTCACCGCGGATGGAATGGCCACGAAGAAACTGAGAAACGAGAAGACCAGCCCCGCATAGGTCGATTGGCCGCTTACGAACATATGATGACCCCAGACGAGGAATCCCAAAATGGCGATTGCGACGCTTGCGAAGGCGACAAACCTATAGCCAAAGACCTGTTTTCGGGAAAACGTTGAGACGAGCTCACTGATCACTCCCATTCCGGGCAGCACCATGATGTACACAGCCGGATGGGAATAGAACCAGAAGAGATGTTGAAACAGGACTGGATCGCCACCCAACGCCGGATCGAAGATTCCGATATGCAGCAGACGTTCCACCGCCACGAGCACGAGGCTGATCGCCAGCACGGGCGTTCCCAGCACCATGATGAGCGCCGTCGCATAATGTGACCAGACGAACAGCGGCAGGCGGAACCACGTCATCCCGGGCGCACGCATCTGGTGCACAGTGACGATAAAATTCAGTCCGGTGAGGATCGAGGAAAATCCCGCAATAAAAATCCCGATTGCCGTGGCGACAACGTACGTGTTCGAAAATGTGCTGCTATAGGGAACGTAGAATGTCCATCCGGTGTCAACGCCGCCGGCGAGCATGGCATATAGCGCAAATATTCCGCCGATCACCAGCAAGTACCAGCTCAGCAGGTTTAGTTTGGGAAAGGCGAGATCCTTGGCGCCGATCATGATCGGAAGGAAGAAGTTCCCGAGCGTAGCCGGAATTGACGGGACCAGGAAGAAGAAGATCATCGTGATCCCGTGCATCGTGAACAGCTTGTTGTAGGTTTCCGATGAGACCAGGTCGCCCATGGGCGTCAGCAGCTCCAGCCGAATTAACGTAGCGAAAATGCCGCCGATCGCGAAGAACAGGGTAATTGTGGCCAGATAAAGTAAACCAATGCGTTTGTGATCTTTCGTGAGAAGCCACGACTTTATGCCGTAATTCTCATTCAGATAATGGACTCGTTCTTCTGCTGCTGCAGTGATCATAAATCCTATCGTTTTCCAGATTCCGTCGCGGCCATCGAAGTGGTCCGCGGAGCGCCGAGGGGAGCGCCAGGCTTCGGCCCCAGCGATTTGATGTACTCAATGAGCTGTAAGAGACCCTCTTCGGTCACCAGGCCCTGGAACGTTGGCATTACGGGCTCAAATCCTTTCACGATCTTCGCGGAGGGATCCAGAATGGATTCGCGAATGTAAGCGGCATCCGCCGTTACCGTGCCGCCGCCCGCCAGTTCAACCTTTGATCCGAATACGCCGGCTAAGCTCGGACAGCGGCCCTGCGTGTCCATCCGGTGGCAGTTGCTGCACGCCAGTTCCTGGAACAGCTTTTGCCCATTGGCCGCGAGCGATCCCTCTCCAGTTCCGCCGCTAAGCCACGCCTGGTATTCCTCGGGCTGCATCACGTAGATCAAGCCGATCATGCCGGAGTGCTTCGTACCGCAATACTCGGCGCAGAACAGGTGGTATTTCCCTACCTGAGTGGGCTTAAACCACGTTGTCGTATACCGCCCAGGCAAAGCATCCTGCTTGGTGCGGAAAGCCGGAACGTAAAAACTGTGTATGACGTCCTCGGACGTCATGGTCAGCTTGACGGCGCGGCCGAGCGGGATATGCAGCTCATTGATTTCCCGCTGTCCCTCGGGATGCTGGAGCTTCCACATCCACTGTTTGCCAACTACGAAAATCTCAACGGCATCGCTCGGAGGCCGGTTAATTTCCACATAAAGCTTCGCACCCCACACGAACATCACCATTGTGATCCCCAGCGGAATCACGCTCCAGGTGATCTCGAGTGCTGTGCCTCCGGTAATCGGCGGAGGCAGCTCCGCTTCCGAACGCCTGCGATAGCGAATGGCAAAGTAAAAAATCGCGGAGAAAATCAGGACAGTGAAAAAGGCCGTGATGCAGAGCAGGAAGATATAGAGATGGTCCACCTGCGCAGAGATGGTGGAAGCCTGCTCGGGCCAGAGTGGTAATCGGGATCCCATTCGTCAAACCTTTGAATGCCTGCGGGCGGCCCGCCCCTCGCGCCGCCACATCAAAAACAGAAACGACCCACCAATCAGGGCGAACATAGCCGCGAAGACCCGCAACGATTGGAGCGCGAGCGCCGAATATTTTCCGGTCCCGGGATCATAGTGATAACAGAACAACAGAATCTGGTCTACCGGACTTCCGATCTTGTTCTGCGAGGCTTCGACCAGGCCGAGGCGGATGTCCCGCGGAGAGTATTCCACCCCGTAGAAGTACCGCGACATCCGGCCGTCCGGAGTCAGAATGAAAATTGCGCTCGCGTGCGCAAACTGCTTGGTCGCCGGATCGTACTTGTATCGGAACCCGGCGGCATCGGCCAGCGCCTTGATAGCCGGTTTGTCGCCCGTAAGAAAATGCCAGCCGTTAGCGGTATTCGGGCGGCCATAGCGGTGGACGTAGTTGTTCTTTTTGTGAAGAGCCAACTCGGGCCCTTCGCTCGGATCGATGCTCACAGCCACGACTTCGAAATCTCTACCCGGGTTGAAAGAAACCGCTTTCAAGCTCGTTTCCAGTCCGGTCAGAATCTGTGTGCAGAGCATTGGGCATTGATAGTAAACCAGCGCCAGCAGCACCGGCTTGGATCCGAAATAGGTACCCAGGGGCACGGAGCGACCGTACTCATCGCGGAACACCAGGTCGAGCGGAACCGGGTTGTTCAGCTTCTGATCGATACCGACGCCTTGGAGCTGCGCGGGTAAGACGGCAGCCTGACCGGCAGGACCACGCAGGCGCGAGGGCGCTGGAGGCGCCGGCTGCCCCGGTTGCGCTGAGGCCGCCAGTGCCGCGGCCAGCAGACAAAACGATAGCCTATGCATCACTGTTTCGAACCTGTGCCAGCAGGCCGCGGCGTCTCGGGCGCGCTCATTCCGGGGGACTCACTGAGCGGCGTAGGCGGCCCGCCCGCCTGCCGGCCTGATTCCGAGCTGCCATCTCCTCGAATGGCCAGCGGCTGCACCGGAGGCACATGAATCTCCGAGGCCAGCGGGCCTCCGACCTGCTGAATTGCCGGGCCCAGCCCGCTTTCCGTCGGAGTGCCGAGCCGCGGGTCCGATTTCGTAATTGGGCCGTTTTCTTTCCTGCTAGGCAATCCTTTCTGCGCCAGGATGTCAATGGCGCGATCCACAGGAATACGAACCAGCCCCTTGGATTGATCAGCCCATCCGTAGGTCTTCAGGATCTTGTCTTCGGCTGCCCGCACCTCACCCAAATCCAGCCGGGGTGTGGTTTCCAATCTCGGCTCAGGGGGCAGGCGGTGTACCTCCGGCTGGGGATAAGGAGCTGCAGGAATTTCGGCTGCCGCTTCGCGCGCTTTAAGATAACTGAACACGCCCCAGACAGCGAAGATCATTACGATGAGAACCAGGAAGAAGGCGATTCCGAACTTCGTAATGGCTACGACGTTGACGTCGACGTCCTCGTGCCGGACGCCTGCGTTGACCATCTCGTTCGGAGCCAGATCGTGTCGCGCTTCCTCATGCGGATGCCGATTATCAGCCATGGTACAGCGCTTCCTCCAGATGCGGATCCTGGACCGGGAGCAGCGGTCTGCGAGGCACCTGCCATGCGAAGGCAGCGAGCCAGATGCCGCAGAGGCCGATGGGCGCCAGAAAATCCATCCAACTCACACCGAAAGCGCCTCTGCGGAAATCCGGCGCCACGAGCCAGAACAGGTCCACCAGCCGCATAATGATGATCCATAAACCAATCACGGACATAAAACCGAAGCTTCGTTTCAGATCGCGCGACAGCAGCAAGCCAAACGGCAGCGCAAAATGAAAGACCACCAGCG